>Ga0326727_10000627_pt1 | contig 142667 bp, 145 predicted proteins | sample MB2enrmetagenome_FD_207643 | JGI IMG/M metagenome (GOLD analysis project Ga0326727, IMG submission 207643) | Lab enriched peat soil microbial communities from McLean, Ithaca, NY, United States - MB29MY | ecosystem: Environmental > Terrestrial > Soil > Wetlands > Peat | place: USA: New York... | reverse complement strand
AATTGGCATTCATACAATTATAGCAATTATTGTGTTAATCGCTGCTCCAATAGGAGAACTATCGATTTCCTTGAAACTTGATCGGATGAAAGAGCTCGCAGATGTAAAGAAAATTGCACTAGTTATTGCAGTAATAGGAGTTTTGTTCATGGCGTTCTACTGGGGCGTGCTACCGTTCCTTCATCATCTAAAAAGCAACTATGGTGGATTCTTCGAGCGGTTGCTTATCGGTTCAGTCATATTATGGATGGCAATAATGGCCACATACATCCTTTGCATGTTAACTTACTCAAGCAGAAAATAGCGTCCCCGGCAGATACTTGATTAACATAACCCCCGTGACAGTATGCTTGCGGAGCCTCTATGAGCAACGGCTGCCATGCGCTCAGACGCCCACACCTTGAGCTTCTCGAAAGAACTGAACTGACGGAGGAAGAGTGCGAGTTGGTGGGCTTCTTTCAGTCCCTTTAATTCGCGATGCTCGCCCCATAAGGGCGAGTAGTTCATTCCAGGGAGAATTGTTTCGAATAGGCAGAAAAAAGAAATGCTTCGCCTTTCAGGGAGGTGCAACGTTGGCGCTTTTGGGCATGTTTACGTCTTACTGTTGCATCTTGTAGGCAAACGGCCTTGAACCCTTTTTGGCCAAGGCTCGGGAGCACCTGATAGCCTTCGTATTTTTACAATTAACTGCGTTAGGATCCCCTCTCGGTGGGAGTCGGAGAAGCCTTGCCCTCGCGTGAGTCAATGATTCGCTTAAATAAATAAGCGAATCCCTCCCCGCCCGCCATTTGATTCGCTTAATAATTAAATCGAATCACAGGATCGCTCTTTGCTTCTCGCTTTGGTCTTTAGTTAACGCTTAACGCTCTCAGGCAGCGAATGTGTCGCCTCTTCAGTTGTAGATGTGATCTGTTCCATTTGAAGAGCAAAAAGCAGTCTCACCAACGTACTTCAACACATAATTTAGGGACAAAGCGGCGCGCAGACCCTAAGTTGCTGTGGCTTCACACTCACAAAACCTTAATTCTGTAACAAACGACCTTTAGATAGAGAATGATAGTAATGCCTGGAAAGAAGAGAAAAAAAGCGGCTGAAAAGAAGAGAAAAAAAGCGGCTGAAAAGAAGAGAAAAAAAGCGGTGTCTGAAGAGAAGAAAGTAGCTGAACCAGCGGCTGTAAAACCTGTAGAAGCGCCGGTGATAGCGGTGTCTGAAGAGAAGAAAGTAGCTGAACCAGCGGCTGTAAAACCTGTAGAAGCGCCGGTGATAGCGGTGTCTGAAGAGAAGAAAGTAGCTGAACCAGCGGCTGTAAAACCTGTAGAAGCGCCGGTGATAGCGGTGTCTGAAGAGAAGAAAGTAGCTGAACCCACTGCCGAAAAAACTGGAGAGGCAGTCGGCAAAGGAATCAGGAAAGGTGCTAAAGCCTTAAAGGACCTTGGAAAGGGAATAAGGAAGGGTCTCAAGAAAGAAGAACAAAAAGAGTAAAATTCCCCCTTTCTCAGCGCGCGCTTCCGTCTATCTCTCCGCCACCGCTTGTCCCTGCACTTCATCTTCCTTCGTTTCCACCTTCGTTTTCCCCAAGCCTCAAACGCCCAACTCGTCAAAGCCCACTTGTGACCGCGCTTCTCAAAATAAGCGCGATAAGTCCGCCGCCTATATCGCCAACGATTATTAGTACAATTGCCCAAACGATAGTAGTTACGCTTTTTGCGCCAATAATCGCTATGATGCCACAGATGATAGTAACAATTCCGAAGTAAGCAAAGCTAAATGAAATAAATGGTCCAAAATATGTTAAAGCATATTCGATGAGTGATAGCAACCCGAAGATTTACCAGCAGTATTCCTCCAATTAGAGCTAAGTAGTAGGCTACTCGCGCGCTTGTGGGTTCTTTTTCCAGTGTTTTTCTCAAAAGTTGCATATTTTAAAATAGGTTCCGCCCCCTTTTGGGGTCAAATCCCAGCGGTTCCACCAAAAAATGCTTGCGGTGGGATTCGCTTAAATTATTAAGCGCATCCCTCCCCGCCCGCCACTACTTGAACCCACACGCGCCTATTCGCCCTCTGTGTAGCAGACCTACCGAACTTGGGAAAGATCCCTGATCTCGGCACGCCGATTGCCAGCATCGGATGAGCAGGCACCTTTGACGGCGTGTTTGTAACGGGAATAATCGCTGTTATTCTTGCGACGCTCTAACAATTCCCGCCCATTGGTAGATTTCTGAAAAACATCTTAAGGTAGCCGGAAATGGTTTGGAAAGTTACTGCAGAATGGAGATATTTGGCAATAGGAAAGGCGTATGCGACGTGAAGCAGCGCCAAAATATTTATAGGTCTATAAATATCTATAAAATCAGGTGATTATTTTGGAAAAAATGCTTATTTTGATAGTAGATAATGAAACGAAAGCATATGATGTAGAGAAAGCTCTTGGCAAACTAGATGCAGATGGTGAGATCACTGTATATGGCGACGCAGTGATTGAGAAGACGACAGACGGAAAAGTTGAGGTAAAGCAAACGGGAGCAGGTTATCCAATTAAGACGTTGAGCGGGACAGCAATCGGCAGCCTAATTGGGCTACTAGGAGGTCCTATTGGTGTGCTTATCGGCGCTGCTGCTGGTACAGCTGTAGGAGGATTCTCTGACCTATATAGTGCGGGAGTCGGGGCAGATTTTGTAGATGATGCATCTGCTAAGCTGACGCCTGGAAAATTTGCGGTCGTAGCCGACATCAGCGAGGAATGGGTAACGCCACTCGATACAGAGATGGAAAAATTAGGAGGCACTACTGTTTTGCGTACCAATAAAAGGGATGTTGAAGCAGAGCAGAGAAAACAAGACCAAGAGGAAGTCAAAGCAGATATTAACAAATTAGGGACCGAAGCCTCAAAATCGCGTGCAGAACATAAAGCTAAGCTCCAGAAGAAAATCGATGGTCTTGAGAAGAAACTGCAGAAACAGCAGGCGCAGGCTAAGCAGCGTCAAGACGAGCTCAAGAAAGAGCAAGATGCTAAAGTGCAAGCGTTAGAAAAGAAAGCAGCTACCTCTAGCGGCGAAGCAAAGAAAACTATGAATTCAAGGGTCTTGGAACTTCGCGAGAGTTATCAAAAGAGCAAAGAAAAATGGGAGAAGCTGCAACTGGAAAAGGCAACTGAGCAGTATAAGAAAACAGAGGCAAAACTAGAAAAGTTGGAATCCGAAAAGGATAGCAAATAAGAAACGAGACACTGATCGCAAAAATATATAGCTAACTCTTTTTCATTCCTTGACTTTTTTCTAAGAATAACGGCTTTGGAAGACATCGATTCTCACTATCGCGACACTCGTTCATGTGCTGGCTTCAAAAGGCATATTTTGATGTTAGTAAAATGTGAGCTGCTAAACCTCCGGTGATGTAAAGCTTAACCATCATGAATAAAAACCACGCCACCAAACAACTAGGTAGTCGAGTTTTAACCATTAATTCATAAAGAGGTGAAATATTGCCAAGATATTTGGTTTTATATGTCTCGCGAAAACCCGCTGAACAACAAATTGAAGATATAAAGAAAGGGAAAGACCCATGGGTTGCTTGGTTCAAGGAACAGGGCTCTGCGGTTGTCGACCAGGGAAATCCCACTGCTAAACCATTTGCACTAAACAAGAAAGGTGCAACAAGAGCACACTTTGATAAAATCACGGGATACTCAATCATTGAAGCGGAAGACATGGAAAAAGTAAAAGCAATGGTTATCAGCAACCCGCACCTAGACCAGCCAAAGACCAGCATAGAAATTCTGCAAATCATGCCGATGTTGTAAACGTCGATATGTTCCACCGGGACTTTGTCACACGTTTTTGTAGCGCATGCTTTTTACTGGTAAATTGGTGCTGGGATACCCCACCCAGCGCTTCTTTTGGCTCTCTATCACATATGAGGTCCCGTTACCTGCAAGAAATCCCGCCCAGCAAGCTATGAATAAGATTCGCTTAAAAAATTAAGCACATCCTTCCCCGCCCGCCAAATATCGATTTCAGCAATTCCTCCAATTTTGATGCTTATTATTGATTTCTGGTTCAATTGTCGTTAGTATTTATCTTGGCGTTTGAACCCTCAAGTTCTCAACGAAAATACTTAAGCACTAATGACGTGCCTGGCACGTTTCTCTTCAACGTGATAGCCCTTAACAAATTTAGACTTAAATACGCGAAAATGACATTTCGTAAACAACAGAAGATGAAGACCAAGTGCCTGTTTTAGAACTGAATAATGTTTCTTCTGGTTATAACAAGCAGGTTGTATTGCATGATATTAGCTTTAAACTTCAAGAAGCATCAATATATGTTGTCCTGGGGCCAAACGGCGCTGGCAAAACAACATTGTTTAGAACAATAGCTGGCATTCTGGAGCCCTTCAGCGGTGGGATTTGTTTCGATGGTGACAACATAACCGCGTCAGCGCAAGCTAGAACTAGAATAAACTATCTCTCACAATACAACGCAATGCCTGAAGAGATGACGGTTTACGACGCGTTGAAATTTTACTCTAAAATAGAGGGCGGCGATCCTGACAAAGCCATTGGCCTGCTGGAGCTTGATGGACTGAGAAATAAGCGGTTCTCTGATCTTTCTCAAGGACAAAAGAAGAGAGCGGCCATCGCCAAGGTTTTCTTGAGCGAAAGAGATCTCTACTTGCTCGATGAGCCCACCGCAAATTTAGATCCTGCAGTGTCCAAGGAAATACGAGATATTATCGTGAGATTGAGCAAGGATAAAATGATTCTCTACTCTTCTCATAACCTCTATGAAGCCACCGACATCGGCACCTATCTAATCCTAATCAAAAATGGTTCCGTGACAATGTTTGATAGAATCTCAAACATTAAACCCAAGAATTACCGCGTAGGCATCAGAGCCTCAACCGACATAACTGAGATTGTTGAAGCCAAACATCAGGGCGACTACTACGTTTTAAGCGTATCCAGTCCTGAAGAAGCGGGGCTTGCTCTAAAAAAAATTGTTGAGAAAGGGGTCTTAGTCACTGAGATGCGGCAGCTGGATAATCCGTTGCAGGAACTGTTTGAGACATCCGACGGTGAAAAAGCTCAGGAGGGCTCGAAGAATGCAAAGTAATGTTTTGGTTTTTGCTAGGCGCAGCCTCAACCTAAGCAAAATACAGGCAGGATTGGGGCTGGGTCTTGCAGCCCTTGGGATTTTTGTGATATTTGCTTTATCTCTTCTTGCAGGAAGTTCAAGTGCGGCGGTTTTCCTCATTTCCGTCTCGTTCATGACTTTGGGGCTTTTAATGTTTACTTTGCCAGTCACATTGCTCTATGTATACGACAAGAACAACGGGGTTTTGGAGTATTTGCTTTCGCTTGGCTGGAACCAAAGCGACGTCTTCAAGCAATATTTGAAAGCCGCCCTCTTCCTTGCGCTGATCCTATTCACCGGTGAAGGTGCCGCAATTTTGATCGCCGGTGCTATTGCGGGATCAACAGCTGTCTTTCTTTTGGATTTGTTGATGCTGTTTCTCACGGCGTTTTTGGGTTTTTCTGTGGTTTCTTTGGTTACTGTGGCTATGATGGCTTTTAGCTCGTTACAGAAGCAACGAGTAGGTGCTAACACTCCTCTCGGAACGGTGATTGGTGTCCCTTTTATTTTTCCGACCTTTTACCTTTCTTTTATTGGATTTATCCCAGAGCTCATAGTTGTCCTGTCCCTTTGCATCTTGGCGGGCGGCCTATCAGCTGGGTTGCTTTTGCTCTCAAGCAGGCTTATCAGAAGAGAAAAAATGTTGCCCTGAAAAGTTACTATGCGAATTTCTCGCGCCTCACTCACTCTGCCGGTTAAGTATTCTGCCCGCTTAGCTTAGAACTATCCGAGGGTTCAAACAAGGCTCATAGTAATCCCCGCTCGCCATTGTCTACTCCATTTTGTCTATTGGAATTGCGACCTTGCACTTCTTCAGCAAGTCTGTGTCCTGTGTGACCAACTTCAAGTTTTGTTTTTCAGCAATGTGAACGTAAGAGGCATCGTAGAATGTGAGGTTTCTTTCTATTGCAATTGCTAAAACATCTGCGATGGAATCAATCTCTATCTTCTGCATAGGTCGTACGGCTTCAGAGAAAATGGTTGCAATCCTCCTTGGATTCTTGAGTTTCTTTTGCTGGTTCTCCTTCCACAGGACGTTTCCGATTTCATATTCGGTAAGGGAGCTTACTGCACATTCGTCAACGTTGAAGGGGAAACCAGAGACAAGTATAGGATAAAGTGCCGATGTATCTATGAGGTATTTACATCTCTTGCCTTGTCGCTCTGACGTCATTTACCCACTCCTGAGGATCAACGTTCATGAGGTCCTTGAGTTCTTTTGCGATTTTTTGTGCGTTTGCCTTCTTTTCAGCCACGAGTTCCTCAAGAAGTTCCTCTACAGCTACTTTTAAGTCGACCCCTAGCTTTTCAGCCTCGTGCTTTAGGCTTTTCTTGACCCGGACCGATAAAACCTCAGTCATTATTTCTCCCTCGTATACACATCAGGCATAATGTATACAGGTGTTATATAAGAATAATGCTTAAAGCATCAGCCTCCTGAGTTAGGAGTCGAGGGATTAACACTATTCCCGCCCGCTTTTGATAATTACGCCTTTTTTCTGGCTTATTTTAGCTTATCAAAGATATGTGTAATCTATAGACAATCAGATACATTTATTTCTGAAGTGAACAGTTAAAATAACTAATTAAACTAAAGAACTTGTACGGTGGTATTTTTCACGAGTAAAGAGCCGTCTGCCTCAGAACCAATGCTTGAGGCTCGTGCTTATCACTTCCTTGAGATGCGGCGATTATTCTCAGAAGGGTTAGGAACGTTCTTTCTTGTTTTAGTAGCTGTTGGAGGAGGTGTCGTGAACACTGCAACACGCGGCGCCGTGAGCCAAGTTGCTCTTGTTATTGCGCCTGCTTTAATGGTTATGGCAATAATTCTTTTTATGGGAAAGATTTCTGGGGCTCATCTAAATCCTGCAGTAACGATTGCTTTTTCTGCTCGAGGTGATTTCCCTTGGCGCCGAGTGCCCGGATACATCTTAGCTCAAATTGTAGGTGCCGTTGTAGCATGTTCTTTTCTTGCCCTCACATTTGGTGTGAAGGGAACTTTTGGTTCCACTCAACCTGGAACTGGCTTTACTAGTTTGCAAGCAGTTTTGATAGAGTTCATTCTTACACTTGGACTTGTCAGCGTAATTCTTGGAACCGCCTCTAAAGCTCAAAACGTCGGACCTCTATCTGCCCTTGCAGTCGGCGGTTATATTGCGTTGGCTGGACTTTGGGCAGCGCCCGTATCTGGCGCATCAATGAACCCAGCACGCTCATTTGCCCCTGATCTTTTTCTTCTTAACTTCAGTACCTATTGGGTATACTTAGTTGGACCCATAGCAGGCGCCTTGCTCGCGGTGTTTTTTGCTTATCTTCTGCGCGGACGTGGCAGGGACGAAGAAGCGATTGAGGCCGCACAAGGTAACCTAAAAACCTGACCAAATGGAGATTAACTAATCCACACAAAGTGATAAACGTGAACAAAAAAGGAGGCCTAAAAAATTACTGACCCCATACAACCAAGTTATGGTCTTAGCCGGTTGGAGCGTTGGCAAAAAGGAAAAGAACTAAGCGTCACGATTCCATGGAAAAGCCACAGTAAGTGGAAACGCCCAAGCAATCTTCAAGACCCACTAAGCTTAATTCAAGAGCATGACAAAGAACGACTACAGTTTTTGCTGCCAATTAAATATGGACGAATGGCATCTTCAGCTTTTGCTTATCTTAGGGGCTCAGCCGCTGTCATGGCAGCTGACCTTACAAGTACTCCAGTCACCGGCATAACGACAATGTTGTGCGGCGACGCTCACTTATACAACTTCGGTGTCTTTGCGTCGCCTGAGCGCAAACTAATCTTTGAAATAACCGATTTTGATGAATGTTACCCTGGTCCGTGGGAATGGGACCTCAAGCGCTTGGCCACCAGCGCAGTTATTGCTGGGAAAGAAAACGGGTTTAAACCTGAAGATAATCGCGAACTAGCCAAACATGTTGCCAAAAAGTATCGTAAGGCAATAGCAACATTTGCTGGCATGCTTACTTTAGACGTGTGGTATTCCTATGTGGATGCTGGGAAGCTCTTGAAAGAATTTCATAATTCTAAAAAAGAGTCGAAAATTTTGAAAAAAACTATCAAGAAGGCCCGTACTAGAACAGAGGAACAATCACTTGAAAAGTACACCGAAATTGTAGATGGTCAACGACAATTTGTTAACGATCCACCATTGACGATTCGTCTAACCGACGTTCCTGAGAGTAACACTTTGTCGGAGAAAATCCAGGTATTGAGAAATGACCTGGAAAAAGCCTGGCTTGACTATGTCAGCAGTGTCGAAATAAATCGTCGCGTATTGCTGAGTAGGTATCATCTCGTTGATACTGCTTTAAGAGTTGTCGGTGTGGGCAGTGTTGGGACTCGATGCTTTACAGCTTTGCTGGAAGCTAATTCAACTGATGATGAAATTGTGCTGCAGCAAAAAGAGGCTGGACATTCGGTATTAGAACACTACTTACCCAAACAAGAATTTGTCAATCATGCAGACCGTGTGGTGAAAGGGGAGGGTTTAATGCAGTCGGCAAGCGATATCTTTTTGGGATGGAGCCGTGGTTTCGCTTCTTCCGGGCGCGATTATTATTGGCGCCAGCTAAGAGACATGAAAGGGTCCGTTGATTTTTCTCTGTTGAGCGTGAAAGGTTTTAAGGACTATCTTGCGTGTTGCAGTTATTGTTTGGCACTGGGTCATGCTCGTTCGGGAGATGTCGTTGGGATTTCAGGGTACCTGGATGGCGGCAAACCATTTGACGAGGCAATTGCAAGCTTCAGTGTTTCCTATTCAGAACAAACAGAGCACGATTATCACGCTCTGGTGGCTGCGATCAAGGCGGGTCGTATTGTTGCTCAGAAAGGCGTTTGATTAAGGTCAACAGTAATATCAGCCTGTAGCTGTCGCCAAACGCGCTTTGGTCTAAAACTCGGCGGCCGCTCCAAGCTGTGTACCATCGCGCTGCTCCCTATTTGCTTTGACTAGACAGCTATAAGCTTAAAAACCTCAACAAACACACGTCCTTAGAAAAAGGCGTTACTTGCACGCAGTTAAGCGATCGATTCCAATCGTCACAATATGTCAACTGTCAAGAAAAGAGAGAAGGTCAGGAAAGTGCCAGTGTCCTGCAAAGAAATTCTTTTGGCCAAGTTGAGAAAGCTGCAAAGCGCTTCGAAGAAGACGCGAAAGAGCAGCTGCATAAATATTGGCACTATCTCTTCGTAATTTCGATTCTGATGATATTTCTTAGTGTTTTGGGCCTGCTTAACGGATATTACCGTTTTGTGACTGTAACGCCGTATAGCGTAAACACCAATGATACATCATCGATGCTTGTGCTGCCAGGTTACTTGGGTATGTTTGTTACTATAGTTTTTTCACCCATGCCGGATTACTTTGTCGTACCTCTTTGCGGTTTGTTATGTTCACTGGGTTTTTTTAATCCATATTTAACTTTTTTAGCTTGTCTTTTAGGTGCCTTGGTTCCAATCGAGTTTCTTTGCGGTAGGCTTGCAGCGAGGCCAGTTTTGCTGAAAATTATGTCAGTCCTGCACATATCTGTGAGTAGACTTGATGCGGCTGACAAATGGATAGTGGACCATGGCAAGTTTTCTATTTTCATAGCGACGTTTATCCCGTTCTTTTACAGCGTTGTTTCCCTGGCTGCTGGAACGCTAAAAATGAGTGTGACGGAATACATGCTCTCGAGTACAGCAGGATTCGGTCTGAGGTTCATTTTTCTTGAAGCCATAGGCTACTACAGCATCTACGTTTTCAACGCTTCTTTTGACAATGCGCAAAGAAACGTTTTTCTTGCGTTACTAATTGTATCCTCTGCTTATGCTGTATTCCATACCGTAAGAATTCTGCAACGCAGAGAAACACCACAAAGAGTCACGCCGAGTCCAAAAAGTTAGAAAGAAACTTTCTCTGCAAGAACAAGTAACTACGGGCTTGTGCGTTAGAACGGTGCTGGATTATGTTTTTGTAGGACCTTTTCCACTTTAAGTTGTTGAGGGCGAAAGAGTGAAGATCTGCAGGGTTTTAGAGATCAGGCAATTAGACGACAGGGCTCAGAAAGAATTCGGAATAAGCGAAGAGGTTCTAATGGAAAATGCTGGGCAAGCCATATTTTTTGTGATTCTGAAAGAGCTTGGAACAACAGGTAAAAAATTCGTCGTTTTTTGTGGACCGGGAAACAAGGGGGGAGACGGCTTTGTAGTCGCTAGAAAACTCTATTCAAATGGAGGAATAGTCGAGGTCTTTCTTCTCTCCGAAAGAGACCGATATCGAGGAGCCGCGAAAATCAACCTCGAGAGAATCGAAAAGATGGGAGCACAGATTAGACAATTAGAATCTGTCGACTGCGCTCGGGAATCGGTACAGAATGCGGACGCCATTATTGATGGAATATTTGGAACTGGCTTAGACAGAAATGTCGAAAGACAATACAAAGAGACCATTGAGCTAATCAACAGAAGTCAAAAGAAAATCTTTGCCATTGACATTCCCTCGGGAATCAACGGTGACAATGGCTTGGAAATGGGAGACTCTGTGAAAGCAGATTACACCGTCACATTTGGTCTGCCCAAAGTTGGTAACCTCCTCTATCCCGGCTACGGAAGAGGTGGAAAATTGTATCTCTCTTACATTTCTTACCCACCCTCCCTTCAAAATGAACAGTCCCTACAGATTGAGCTAAATTTTGGTGTGAAACTTCCGGACAGAAACCCAAACACCACAAAATTCGATTATGGGCCAATCTTGGTAATCGCTGGGGCTGCAACCTATCATTGGGCTCCATTTGCCTCGGCCTACTCCTTCTTGAAAAGCGGTGGCGGCTACGTCTTCCTTGCCTGTCCCAAAACTCTTGTGCAGTCAATTGCCGAGGCGGGCAGAGAAATAGTTTTTCTGCCTCAAAAGGAAACAGATTCTCAGAGTTTATCTCTAGAGAACAAGGCTGGACTCTTAGACAGTTCCAAAAGAATGAAGATGGTGATAATGGGACCTGGGCTGTCAATTAACGAAGAAAGTCAGCAATTGGTTAGGGAACTGGCTAAGGAAATTGATTGTCCGCTGCTGATTGACGGAGATGGAATTACTGCAATTGCCAAAGAAACCGAAACCCTAACGGAAAGAAAGGAGCCGACAATCCTTACCCCACATATCGGAGAAATGGCAAGAATTGTTGGGATAGATAGAACAGCCATAGAAAAGGATCGAGTGAACATTCTACAAGAAACAACTAAGAAATTAAACACAATCATTGTTCTAAAGGGACCGCACACTCTGATTGGTTACCCTGACGGAAGAGTTTTCATCAATTTGAGCGGTGATACTGATGGCAAAGCAGGAATGGCGAAGGCTGGCAGCGGTGACGTACTGAACGGAACGATTGCTGCAATGTATGGGTTGGGACTAGGTCTCCAAGATGCTGTAAGAACAGGAGTTTTTATTCACAGCCTGGCTGGAGATCTGGCCGCCAAAGAAAAAGGATCGGATGGAATGACGGCACAGGACATTCTTGATTACCTGCCCATAGCAGTCAAACATTATCGCAACAACTTCGAAAGAATTTCTGAAAGCTATTATGATAAGTGCCAAATTACCTAATCGAACTTCATACGTAAGCAAGTGTGTGAGAAGTCATGAAAGCCCAGATCTTAAAAGAAACAGTCAAGCTGGACGATAACGTGAAACCTTTAGAGTTAGTTGATGCCCCGATTCCGCAACCCGATTCAAAACAAATTCTAGTAAACGTTTTATCTTGTGCCGTTTGCCATACTGAACTTGACGAAATAGAGGGACGAGTCAAATCAAAGTTACCAGTAATTTTGGGGCATCAGATTGTTGGAGAAGTTAAGAAATCTGGTTCCCACGCGAATAAATTCAAGTTAGGAGACAGAATAGGAATCGCTTGGATCAATTCTGCGTGTGGAGAATGCTACTTTTGCAGGAAAGGAAATGAAAACTTATGCAATCAGTTTCAATCAACTGGATGCGATGCCGACGGAGGTTACGCTGAATACACGGTTGTACGAGAAGATTTTGCATATCTAGTTCCAGAAATCTTCACGGATCTAAATGCAGCTCCTCTGCTATGCGGTGGAGCAATTGGCTGGAGAGCCCTGAAGCTTACAGAAATTGAAGACGGGGAAACGCTTGCTCTTTTTGGATTTGGTGCCTCAGCCCGCATCGTAATTCAAATCGTTAAACACAAATTTCCAAACTCCAAAGTTTTCGTCTTCACGCGAAGCAAAGGCGATCTTGCCAGCCAATTAGCTAAAGAAGAAGGCGCTGACTGGATAGGACAGACTGGGGAGAATCCTCCTGAAAAATACAACAGAGCAATCGATACTACCCCAGTTGGTCCGCCTGTTGCTGAGGCTTTAAGGAATCTGGAAAAAGGTGGAAAATTAGTGATGAATCTAATTCGAAAAGAAACTCCTATTCCACAATTGGATTATGCGAAACATCTTTGGGAAGAGAAAGAATTGAAGAGCGTAGCTAACATAACTAGAAAGGACGTTGAAGAATTTCTATCCTTAGCTGCACAAATCCCGATAACGACTAAAGTTGAAAAGTTTAAACTGGAAGAAGCCAACAACGCTTTAATCGCCGCGAAGCGCGGGAACTCGCGAGGAACCGCAGTTCTAAAAATAACTTAAAAGAAACCAATTAGGAATCGCTGTCTTTCGCCATGTAAACTTATTTCTCTGTGATATACTGTCTATCTGCAGCCCAAAGTGCAAAGGATTTTCTCAATTCTCCACTTTTCTTCTTCAAATGCTATGGTAGCTTTGACGGCTTGGACCTATTTTTTGCGGTAATTCTTTATGGGTGTCAGCGGGATTGTGTAAGTCTCTATAACTCCTTCCACTAAGCGGATTCTGTCACCGACAAAATGCAGGGCGTTCTCGTTCGTGTCCGCTTGGAAAAGAACTGCGTAATCCCATTTGCCGAACACTTGATAAGCTTCCTCAAGCGTTACGCCTTCAATCGGGTTTTCGCTGAATTCCATCAGCGGCTCATACAGTTTCGCAGCCATGTTGGGGCTAATCCTGATCATAGCCAAGTACTTTTGCACTTTTGCCAAATAAGTCACCTACCAGCAACTCTGTTAGGCACATTAAAAAATATTGTCCTCCACCTGACTTGCTATGAGTATGCATGGGTTTGCCGTAACCTTCGGTCTTCTATTTTATAAGAGCCGAATCTTGGCAGTAACTTTTATTTGCTTAATCTTTTATGTGAAGAGTATAAAACTGGTTAATCCAGACTGTGCCTCGATAGCTCAGCCCAGTAGAGCGGCTGCCTTGTAAGCAGCAGGCCGCGGGAGCAAGGCCCGCTCGAGGCTCCAAAAATTTTCTCTTCTAATCTTCTGTTTCTGCTTCGTCGGCTTTCGCTGCAAGCTTAGCTTTGATTTCCTTAGGGTCTAAAATCAATAGTTTGTACTTGCGGGCTTGCGTGGAGACGATTTCGTTTTCGAAGAGTTTGCGAAGGGAACGGAAGACTTTCTTGGCGGTTTCGCCCGTTTTGTCCTCCAGCTCCTGCAGGGTTAATTCTTTTCCTTCGGCTCTTAGTGTGGCCACCACTTTCTCGTCGACTTTGTTGAGTTTCACCATGGACTGTTTCCTCTTGTTTTTTGTAGTTGTTATGAGGCGTTTGGGTTTTTCAATTTATCGGTCGGGCGGATGGGTTGGAGGTTGCTCCTGGCATTTCACCGAAATTCCATTTAACTGGGACTACAGGGATTTCCTCCACGACATTTTAGATGCCATAAACGATATTGAAACTTTTATCGACGATTTATCATATACTGAGTTTGTTAAGGATAGGAAAACTCTCAACGCAGTCATACTAGCATCGAAGTCATCGGAGAGGCAACGAAAAACATCCCTGACAGAACAAAAGCAGATTACAAAGATTTGCCTTGGAAACGGATGTCTGGCATGAGGGACAAACTAATCCACGGTTACTTCCGTGTTGATGCAAAAACTCTCTGCAAAGCAGGCAAAGATGACATCCCGCCATTAAAGGCTTCAATCCAAAGAATGCTGAAAGACCAAGAATAATCATAGTTGCCAACAAATAAGACTACTTTTAGTAGCGGTGGACCGCTGCGGTTTGACGTCTAGACTCCGAATGGCGCTTCATGCCCTACGCTCTTACCCGCATCCCCTTGAGCGCACGACGTCCAAACTTAGGTTGCTCTCTCCCGAGCCTAGCCGGGTTCGCCTGGTAGACAATGAAACAACTCCCCTACGGAAGTTGCCCACTGACCGCCAGCCCCAAAGGACGGATAGTCAATGTTTCGGACATGAAGATCCAAGCGGCCTTTTACGCCTCATCCGCAGGTGTCAGCCCGTCGTATAGAGGGTTTACGGTTTCAATGGACCCCTACCCCACCGCCTAAGATCCACCGCCGAAGAGGTAAGGGGCACATCAATCTTTAAAAGTTTCGCAGTTGGAGAGCTTTTTTCGGCTGGCGTATGTCAGGGTGGAATTTTGTTGTTTGTGTTGCCTTCTGGAAAAGCAATAGCGAAACTACGATAGCGGCTGTTTCTAAGTCCATTAACAATAGGAGCAAGGGACGTATGTTTACCAATGTAGTAACAGTTTGAATATACCTAGTGCTATTGCCATAGACACTATGGCACTAAGTACCGTTCCCCCGACCAACGTTGGATAAAAATTGTTTGACCGGATTCCCAGCAGACGACCAACAATTGCTACCTGTATGGGCGAGAGCACAAACACCCCAGCTATTATGCCTACCAAGGCATATTTGTCAATGAGTCTTTGACCCCTTGCTGTTCTTTTTTCGAGCCAAGTTCTCAAGCCTTTTTTCCAGGCCAGCAATTTGTCTATCAGGAAGATGGCGCCAAAAACAGTTAAAATATTTATCGTGAGCGTCGTTGCAAAGACGAAGAGGGGATCGAATCCGACGGCGACGCCGTACAGCATGCCTCCTCCGCTTTCAAACACGATGGACACGATAATGTATATGTAGAGCTGGTACATCCCTGCACCGTTTCATAGATTATTGTTAAGGCTAATATGGCTTATTCATTTCTCGTGGGAATAGGAGTGCAAGTGAAGTTGAGATCATTGGAAGAAATCAAAATTTAGTTTCAAATCTTTTCAGCATGCGGAGGCATCGTTTTCAGCCTCAGAAAGGTTTCTATACCAGAAAAGATTGGTTGATAAGACAAGGTTGATTTTCTTATGAAAAATTCTTTGGGCGCAAAGACTATCGTTCCAACTACACCCGTCTGGGTTGTAGGATCTTATGATCATGAAGGAAAACCAAATGTCATGACTGCTGCGTGGGGAGGAGTCTGCTGTTCCCAACCGCCATGTATCTACGTATCTCTAAGAAAAGCCACGTACACCTATGGCAACATTATGGAACGGAAAGCATTTACAGTAAGTGTTCCATCCGAAACCTACACCAAACAGGCAGATTATTTCGGCCTAACTTCCGGGAAAACAGTTGATAAATTTTCAGCAACAGGGCTCACTCCCGTGAAAAGCGACCTTGTTGACGCCCCCTACGTAAAGGAATTTCCCCTTGTTATAGAATGCAAGGTTATCAAAGTAGTTGAGATTGGACTGCACACAGAGTTCATAGGTGAAATCATGGATGTCAAAGCCGATTCACAGGTGCTTGACGATAAGGGCCTTCCAGATATTGAAAAAGTGAATCCATTAATCTGGAATCCTTCAGAAAGAACCTACCACAAAGTTGGAAACCGCGTAGGACAAGCATTCTCGATTGGAAAAGAAATATGAGCGTTTGCTAAGTTAAGCGAATCTACGCCTTTCCAACTTTTTCCCGCCAAAATCTAATCTAAGCGGGAATAAACTGCAGTTCAAACCTTTAATAAAGTCTAATAAACTTACTTCGCGCGCTTCAGAGTTATACTTGTCTAGAACGACAACAACGGAACCTCATGCTTCTAGAATGACAACTTTTCTGGTCTAAACTTGCTTAACTTGCAGATAATCATTTTAGGGATACCGCTGAAATAGTGAGCAGGAAAATGCAAGTTGAAAATCAAAAGCCTATTCTGCATTGTGTTATTCTTCCTCTTGGCTTCTCTATTTGCAAGCGGTTTGCAGAAGACAACAAGTTTAGGCCAAACTGTCGGAGGCTCCACCATGATTAGCGGGGTGTTGGCGCATGAAATGACGGCGGCAGAAGCCCAACTCTTAGCAAATTCTAACATTAATTGGGTTAGCTGTGACGTAACGTTTAATCCTTCTGACATAAGCGAGTGGAGTCAAGTTTACCTTTTAGCGCAGCAGTATCATCTGTCTTTGATGGGCATTCTTGACCAGCACCTCATGAACTACAGCAACACCTTCACCCTAAATGATTGGAGCAACGCGGTAACACAGGCTGTAGACGACTTTGGAAGTGTCGTCAAAACATGGGAAATCTGGAATGAACCAGACTATCCTAACAACACCTTGGGCTACTTCGACGGATCCGCACAAACCTATGTTGCCATGCTGCAAACGGCCTACAACGACATTAAAGCCGTTGCTCCTTCCGACACGGTGATAGGTTTAGGCGGCATGCCTCTGTATGACGCTGAAAACCAAACCATCAACTTTTACACGCAACAGGCCTACGCTTGGGCAACGCAGGTTGTGCAGCTAGGCGGCATGAACTACTGTGACGCCATAGCCGTTCACGCTTACCCATACGGGCAATACATTCCCGAACTTGCAGGCTCATCATACACGGACTACGTACAGCAGTACCAGCAACTATGCAACAAACCCATCTGGGTCACAGAAGTAGGGCAGGAATCGTATAGCACCACTTGGGCAGCCACGGAAACCCAGCAATCCGCGTTCCTCACACAAAGCTACTCCCTGTTTCAGAGTCTAGACGTCAAGGCTTACTTCTGGTATGAACTCAACGACAACTACACGGCCATACCAGACTCAAACTTTGGCCTTTTCGACAATAATGGAAACCAGAAACCGGCACTTGACGCATTCATCGATGCAGTCAACGGATTAACGCCCACGACTGGCGTCCCCACACCCACATCCACAGCTCCGCCTACCCAGAACCCGACAACAAACCCAACCTCATCCCCTTCCCAGTCGCCATCTCAAAGCCTATCACCCACTGCAGCAGCCACATCTAAACCTGCTCCCACCCCAACGACTATCCCCGTTTTCGAGGAAAACTATGCTGCTGTCTTGGTCTTTGCGGTAGTAATGGTATCCGGAGCTGCAATATTGGTTATTATGAAGAAACTTCAGAATCAGCGAGAGTGTGGGCATTAAGCAAACCCTACCAGATTGATGACGATTGAGTCGAGGTTATATTATTCCCGATTTCTCTTATGCCGTTCAATGTTGTCAGCTGCATAGGTCTTTCCTCTAATTCTCCCATTCATGCTCGGCATCTGCAAATTATAAAGGTTATAAAGATTATCGGCTATCATCCCCAGCCTGAAGACTGCGGACTTCCCGCCGAAGGAGTTATAAAACTAATTCTCTAATATTTTCAAGAATAAATGGTTTTCTTAGCCTTGATTTCAGGCACTCGGCATTGTGTTAGGCACCTTTCTTAAAAAGCGGGGTTTACGTCGTCAGGATTTTGCGTTTTTCCAAGCGATTAATCTTAAATCTTCTTGCTTGCTTCGCGTACAATTCTCTAAGGTGGAGATATGTCAGATTCAAAAGGTCACGATGAACAGGCAGATTCCGCGAAAGCTGCCGTAAAACTCAAGGAAGCAATGACTTACAGAGCCCTCGGTAAGTATGAGAGCGCTTTAAAGGCGATCGATGATGCTCTTTCAATTCAGCCAGACTCCACAGATGCCTTTCTTATGAAGGCAATAATCTTAGCACAGCTAGGTTTATGCAGCGAGTCGATAAAATGCTATGACAAATTACTCGCGCACAACCCAGCTTCCACAATCTTCCTACGTCTAAAGGCGGCTACATTTGAAATTCAGGGTTCGTTTGCGAAAGCCGAAGAGTGTTTCGCCAAGGCAGTTGAGTTAGAGCCGAACAATGTGGAGCTGCGTTTGAACTTGGCAAATTCTTATAAAAAACAAAAAAAGTTCCAAGATGCGCTCAAATGTTACCAAGACGTACTGGAGCATGATGATTCTAACCCGCAGATCCATTATCTCGTGGGAACCATGTTTGGGAATATGAATGACTACGGAAAAGCGCTTAGTTCCTTCGATGAGGCCCTTAGGTTGAAGCCCGACTTCTCCGATGCGAAACTTGCCAAGGGAATTATCTTAACGAAGCTTGGAAGAAAAGATGAAGCAAAACAATGTACCGATGAACTTTTGGAGACAAAAAAAGAATCAGCGCCGCAGAAAGATGCGGAATTCGTTTCTTTAAATGATTCGTGCAGGCAAGATTATGAGGCGGCTAAGAAAAGGTTCAGGCAAACATATTCCCCACAACAATAATCGTATTCACTCAATAAATGGGACCTAAAATAAGGCGGGAACGTGTTCAAAGAGATTTTAAGTAAGTACGGCACTTGACATGCGGGTTCAATGGCAAGTCGTTAAGCTTTTTCTTTATGCCACCTTACGCCTTGCACTGTGTCCTCAAGAACTATGCCCATTCCCTTAAGCTGCGTTCTTATGACGTCGGCTTCCTTCCAGTTCTTCGCCTTCCGCGCCGCCTCCCGCTTCTGCACCAACGTGTCAATGTCCGTCGGCAGGGCTTCTTCAACTTCCACTTTGCCTATGACTCCTAAAACCTCATCTATACGCATTATTAAGCCGCCGACGTCCGAAGCCTCCTGCTTGCTCAGCTTGTTTTCGTCGAGCAGGTTGTTTATTTCCCGCACGAAATCAAACAGCGATGCAACTGCTGTTGCGACGTCAAGGTCATCATCCATTGAGTCTCCGAAGCGTGCTTCAAGCTTCTCAGATAAAGTGGCGACTTTCCCCTTACTGCCCTCTTCGCCTTCGACATCATGCAGCCGCCGCACAAAGTTGCGCAGCTTAACCACGGCGCTTTTGGCTGATTCTAAGGCTTCAAACGTAAAATTGAACTGTTGCCGATAATGCACAGACATCAGCAAGAACCGTATAGCAATCGGGTCGCAATCTTTCGCCAGCAAGTCGCGGAGTGTGTAGAAGTTGCCGAAGCGTTTGGACATTTTTCTTCCTTCCACAAACAAATGTTCGTTGTGGAGCCAGTAGTTTACGAACTTTTTGCCTGTCGCCGCCTCGCTCTGTGCAATCTCATTTTCATGATGTGGAAACATGTTGTCGACGCCGCCGCAGTGGATGTCGAAAGTTTCACCAAGATACTTCATCGACATCGCCGAGCACTCGATATGCCAGCCTGGTCTGCCTTTGCCAAACTCTGTTTCCCAATAGGCGTCGTTATCCTCTGCCGTCCAAGCTTTCCACAAAGCGAAATCCTGCGCTTCTTCCTTGGCGTACTCGTCTTGGCTGACTCGCGCCCCCGCTTTTAGCTCAGCAGTTTTGATTTTTGAAAGTTTGCCATATTCCGGGAACTTGCTGATGCAGTAGTAGATTGAGCCGTCTTCGCCCCGGTACGCGTAGCCCTTAACTAATAAAGTCTTGATCAGGGTGACCATTTCTGGAATGTTCTCGGTAGCTCTGGGGTAGACGTCGGCTGGCTCAACGTTTAGGGCCTTGAGGTCTTCAAAGAAGGCTTTGATGTAAAAATCAGTGAACTGGCGGAGCGGTAAATTCTGTTTTTGGCTGCCTTTGATTGTTTTGTCATCCACGTCGGTCAGGTTCATCACATGAGTAACCTTGAAACCCCGATATCTAAGCCAACGTTTCAACAAATCCTCAAACAAAAACGCGCGGAAATTCCCGATGTGCGCGTAGTCGTAGACCGTGGGACCGCATGTGTACATTTTCACTTTGCCTGTTTCCAACGGTTTGTAGGACTCTTTTCTGCGGGTTAGGGTGTTAAAAAAAACTATTTTCTCTGGTTGAGTCATTTTTACACGAGAAAAATACTCGAGCCGAAATTATTAAGGATTTAGCAATCTTTATAGCGTTGTCATACTTTGAATTAGCAGGTACTCCACAACCCTCAACATTTTTCATGAGGGAAAAAACTATAGATGCTGTGCCAGGGTAGCCGAAGGGTTCAGGCGGCAGCCTGCAGAGCTGCTTTATGTGGGTTCAACTCCCATCCCTGGCTCCATGCTCTAAAAAACAAGAAGTTTATCTTTTTTTGGAGAGCAAAAAGTAACCATATTCGCCGAACAAGTTTGACAGGAAATGCACTTGTTTTTTGCCTGATTTGATGAAGTAGGCTTCGACCTGGATGTTTTTGTTTTTGCAGTAGTCCCGAAAGTCGTTCAAGCTGAGGAAATGCAGGTTCGGCGTGTTATACCATTGGTAGGGAAGCGAGGCTGTGACTGGTACGTGTCCTTTGAAGAATATCTCGGCTCTGGCTTTGTAGTGGGCGAAGTTTGGGATGCCGACGATAGTTTTTTTGCCTACTCTCAGGGCTTCCCGGAGGGCGAGGTCTGGCTTTTTTACTTGCTGAATCGTCTGGTTTAGAATGACGTAGTCGAAGGAGTTGTCGACGTATTCTGATAGTCCCGTGTCTATGTCTTGCTGGAAAACGCTTAAGCCTTCGGCAACGCATTGCACGATTGCCTGTTCGCTGAGTTCGATGCCTTGGGCCCGTACACGCCTTTCCCGTATCAGGAACGAAAGGAGTCCGCCGTCTCCGCAGCCGAGGTCCAGCACGGAGGCGCCGTCAAAAATCCATCTGGCGAAAGCTCTGTATTCGATTCTGTCAGCGGGCTGCGCCATTGTTGCTGTTCTCCTTGCCGTTGTTATAAACTCCATTTAAGAAGTTGCTGAGTAAGGATGCCTCTTGTTCCGTTTCGAGCAGGAAGGCGTCGTGACCGTAAGTTGAGTTTATTTCACAGTAGCTTGCATCGACACCAGCCAACTTGCATGCTTTAGTTATTTCCTGAGACTGGTACGCTGGGTAGAGCCAATCTGACTTGAACGCGAGGACAAGCACTTTCGCCTGTAGTCCCCGAAAGATGTCGCTGAGGTTGTGCCCGTTTAGAATGTTGAAGAAATCTATGGCTTTGGTTATGTAGAGGTAGCTGTTTGCGTCGAAGCGTTTAACGAAGTTGTCGCCTCGGTAACGCAGGTAACCTTCAACCTCGAAGTCTGCGCCGAACTTGAACGCGGTCTTCTCGGATTTGAATTTTCGACCGAACTTTTCTGCCATCGAAGCGTCACTCATGTAGGTTATGTGCCCAATCATCCTTGCGATAGCTAACCCCTTAGCGGGAATGCTGTGGCCATAGTAGTTGCCGTTTCGCCAGTTTGAATCTGCCATAACCGCTTGTCTGCCGACCTCGTTGAAAGCTATTTGCTGAGGAGTATGCTTCAGCGTAGTTGCAATCGGGATGGCGGCTCGGATTCTTTGGGGGTAAGAAACCATCCATTGCAAAACCTGCATGCCGCCCATAGAGCCCCCGATTACTGCTAAAAGCTTCTCGATGCCTAAGTGGTCGATGAGGTGACGTTGCGCGTTAACCATGTCGCTGACGGTGACCAGCGGGAAGCTGATGCCGTAGGGTTTGCCTGTTTTAGGGCTGATTGAAGATGGGCCTGTCGAGCCTTTGCAGCCCCCCAAGATGTTGCTGCATACAACGAAGTACTTGTCGGTGTCGATGCCTTTGCCTTCGCCGATAAGGTTGCTCCACCAACCATCTCGCCCTGCCGCATGCGCATCACCGCTGAGGGCATGCAAAACTAGGATGGCGTTGGATTTGTCTTTGTTGAGTTTGCCGAAAGTTTCATAGGCAAGCGTTATGGGACCAAGAGTTTCGCCTGATTCGAGAACAAGCTCCGCTGGGGGTTGAGCAAAAGTGTAGGTTTGGATTTGTGAATTTTCTAGTTTATCTGCGATTGCGAACTTTTTTTCCTCCAAAAATGGGGAGAATGCAGTTATAACGCTGCTATAGATTTAAGGTTTCGCCGAAACTTTCAATGCTTGGTCCAGGTCTTCAATGATGTCCTCTGGGTCTTCAATACCGATTGACAGTCGGATGTAGTCGTCCGTGACTCCGGTTGCCTTCTGCTCTTCAGCAGTTAGTTGCTGATGAGTTGTTGATGCTGGGTGTACGATGAGGCTCTTTGTGTCGCCGATGTTCACCAGGTGAGATAGCAGCTTAACTGACTCAATCAATTTGCGTCCTGATTCTCTGCCGCCTTTGATTCCGAAGCCAACTAAGCCGCCGAAGTTGCCTTTGAGGTATTTCTCGGCGATTTTGTGGTTCGGATTGTCAGGCAATCCCGGATAGATAACCCAACTTACAAGCGGATTCTGCTTCAGCCACTGCGCGACTTTAAGGGCGTTCTCCGAATGCTTGCGTTGTCTAAGCGGCAATGTTTCTAAGCCTTGCAGGAAAAGCCAGGAGTTGAATGGGCTCAGCGCTGGACCTAAATCCCTAAGAAGCTGGACTCTCGCTTTGAATATGAATGCGACATTTCCTAAGCCTGGAAAGTTTCCAAATGCATCCCAGAATTTGATGCCGTGGTAACTGGGATCTGGCTCGGTGAATTCTGGGAATTTACCGGTGTTCCATGCAAATTTGCCGCCGTCTACGATGACGCCTCCGATGCTTGTGCCGTGTCCGCCAATGTATTTGGTTGCGGAGTTGGCTATTATGTCGGCGCCGTAGTCAAGTGGCCTAACTATGCCCACTCCGACGGTGTTGTCGACGACTAACGGTATCTTTGCCTCATGTGCAATCTTGGCTAGAACCTCGAAGTCTGGTACATCAAGTTTCGGGTTGCCGATTGTTTCTGCATATATCGCTCTTGTTTTGGAGTTGATGGCTTTCTTGAATTCTTCTGGCTTCTGCGAGTCGACGAAATGTACTTTTCTGCCTAGCTTGGCAAAGGTGTAGTGGAAGAGGCTGTAGGTGCCGCCGTAGAGGTTGTTGGCTGAAACGATTTCGTCGCCAACCTGTGTTATCGTCAGAAGTGACAGTGAGACAGCTGCTTGTCCTGAAGCGACTGCTAAGGCGCCTGTTCCGCCTTCTATCGCCGCGGTTCTTCTTTCAAAAACATCGTTGGTCGGATTTATGATTCGGGTGTATATGTTTCCTAGTTCTTTTAAGGCAAAAAGATTTGCCGCATGGTCTGTACTTTTGAAGACAAAAGAAGTCGTCTGGTAAATCGGGACAGCTCTTGACCCTGTTGTTGGGTCTGGGGTTTCCTGTCCAGAATGGACGGCTACTGTGTCTAATCTTCTTTTTGAGGTCATTTTCTTAAATGCTCCTTTGAATTTTTGTTAACAACAACATTTCATAACGCCGTTATATGCCTTTTTGCAAGGAATATTCCAAAAGGAATATTAACCCATCAAAACCAGCTAAAACATGTAAGGTCTGCAAAAAGTAATTGTCACTGGAGAAAGGCACGAAAAAACCAATTCTTCCCTTAACTTAAGCGCGGAACTCACTGAACCTATTTACGTTACGCATGCTTAATCTGTGTTTGTTTTTTAACACAGAGGAAAGAATTGGTATGGTTTCAAATGGAGCAGACGAAAAGTTGAATTTAGGCTTCGACATTGATGGAGTAATTGCTGATTTCTCAACACCACTAATGAAAACGATAAACAAGAATTATGGTTTATCATTGAAGCCGACGGACATTTACTGTTTTGACTTAAGCATTGTTTTAGGAATACCCCCTCCTGAGGAAGAGCAGTTGATTGTTGAGGTTTTAAAGCAAGATTTGCCGTTAATTCCAGGCGCGAAGGAGACTCTGGAGCGTTTGACCGGGGAAGGTCATAACATCTGCCTCCTAACAAGCAGGTATGGTCATCTGAAGGAAATAACGCAGTCTTGGTTGAAGGAAAAAGGAATACTGTATAATCAACTTCACCTTTTAGACAACGGCAAAAAATACCTTGCAGAAATTGATCCATTAGATTTGATAGTGGAAGACTCACTTCAAGAGGCGTTAGCTTGGGCAACGAAAGTCAAAAAAATCCTGATTTATGATCAACCATGGAACAAGACATTAAACGTTAGGAACCTAACCAAACGAGTCTACAATTGGAACCAAATATACCTTGAAATTCAACAATTAAACGCATCAATCCCTAAAAACCAATTCTAACCAAAGTTAACTAAGGAAAAATTTATGAAAGATGCAAACGCACTCAAATTTTCAGCCACCGATGGGTTCTACTTGGCTCACCGTTGCTGGAACGGTGCCGACCCGGTTAAACGTGTAGTGGTTTGCATCCATGGCGTCGGCGACTATTCAGGCTGGTTCAGAAACATCGGCTCAGAATTGGCCGCTGACGGCAACCAAGTTTACGCCCTTGACCTTCGGGGTTTCGGTAATTCGCAAGAAGAAGGGTTGCCGAAAGGCTACATTAGCGATTTTGAGCGGCATCTGAAGGACGTCTTTGACTTCGTTGTTTACGTTCGGCAGCTGAATGAAGGAAAAAAACTGTATTTGCTAGGTCATAGTTTAGGGGGCGTTTACGCAATTTGGTATGCAGCTAACCATCCTGATACTGTTGATGGGTTAGTGCTTGCAGCGCCTGCTGTGGCTTCGGCAATGGGTAACCAAGAAAACCAAGTCACGTTATTTTTTGCCGACACTGTTACTTCAAGAAGAACTCACAGTCCCGATTCTTCGCCAAGCCCAAGAAATAGGGACCCCGAAGAAATCAAAATCATGCTTGAAGACCCCTTAGAAACGCCACGATTAACGGCCGCTTATCTTTCAAACGTGAAGAAAAGACTCTTGAAGGATGTTTTGAAAAATGCCTCGCTTATACAAGCGCCAACTCTGATACTTCAAGGGGAAGCAGACACAACAGTGCTGCCAACTGGAGCCCAACAGCTCTATGAAGAGCTAAATGCGAAAGATAAAACGATAGAGTTTTTTCCAGATGCTGGACACTGGTTCTATGACGCGTTATGCCCCGTTTCCCCCCGCGTCAAGTGTAACCCCAAAAAAAGAGAACAATTTATCACTATCATAAAGGATTGGCTTAAAAATCATTAAGGAATAAAGCTTGCTTGAAAGGGCGCTTTTCCAGTGTTCACATCGCTAAGATGCATAAGACAAGTTGTTCAAGCTTCGGAGGACATGAAAGGATTGCTTGGCATTTGATTTTTTGGAATATTTTGTCAAGAAAACACATAACGGCGTTATAAGCTATTATCAACAGCCGCCTCTTGTAACATCAGTTCATAGTAACCCTAAATAAAAAAAAAAAAAGAAATCAAATAAAGTATTCAGGTTTTGAGGATTCAGCTGTTAATTTTTCTTTTTTACAGAAGGTGACGCAAAGATTGCAGAAAACAGGCGTAATATCCGCTGTGTTAATCTCTTTATTGACGATTTTTCGGGCGGTTTCATTCGCCATCGCTTGGAGTTTTGGCAGGAACGCCTCTACATGCTCGATGCCTTTGTATGCACGTTTGGAACTGAGGTATTGGCTAACGGCGGCTTGGGTTGTTCCGAGTTTTTTGGCTGCTTCGGCTTGGGAAAGCTTGTATTTTTGCACGAGTTCCTTGGCTAGCATTGCCCTGAAGATGGGCAGAACGTATTTGCCGACTACTTCGCATTGAGGGTCCATGATTACCGCCCTATCATAACACACTTATACTTATAAGTCATTTTCAAAATTAAACACCCTTTTCCAGAGATGGCGCTTGTTCTAAATCAGCCTGCAAATACTCGTAATCTTCAATTCCAACAGATAACCTGAGCAAACTATCGGTAACACCCAACCGTCCACGCTCCTCTTTTGCCAAGCTCGTATGCGTCATAACTGCTGGTTGATTGATTAGCGATTCGACCCCACACAGGCTCTCGGCAAGCGCAGTCACTTCAAGCTGTTCCAGGAAGATTCCTAGGCTTTGTGACTTGTCTGGTTTTTTCGGTTGTCACGGTTTGTACCAGTCTTATAACACTGCTACAATCAAAACCCGTAACAGCGTAGTGTTTAAAACTACTCCAACAACCAAAAACCGGAACAAAAACCAAGAACAATCGAATCATAATTAACAATTTATTCCAAAAAGAATATAACAACGTTAAGACCCCAGTTATTGAACAACATGTTTCCTAAATTGGACGAAATTGCTAAACGCCGCAGACAACTGGGCCTTAAACAATCAGAGTTAGCCAAAGCAGCGGGCGTAAGCCAATCCCTAATTGCCAAACTAGAAGCAGGAACCATAGACTCATCCTACACCAAAGTAAAAACAATCTTCGACGTCCTCGAACGCTTAGAATTCAAAACTAAAGTCCAAGCGGAAAAAATTATCCAATCCGAAGTCGCCAGTGTCCAAAAGAGCGAGCCAGTTTCGGAAGTTGTAAAAATCATGAAAGAGCACGGCTACTCACAGATACCCGTTTTTGACGGGAAACAATCTGTGGGAAGCATTTCGGAAAAGACGATTCTACGGCAGATTTTGGCTGGGAAAGATTTGGAGGAAATTTCCAAATTGCCGACTGAGAAGGTAATGGAGGAAGCTTTTCCGCAGATCAATGAGGATGCGCCCCTGTCTTTGATTACTAGTCTTTTGCAGACTTATTCCGCGGTTTTAGTTTCAAAGAAAGGCGCAGTCATGGGCATTATCACGAAAGCAGATTTGCTGCGGATGCTTTAGCTTCAGCGGTTTCTTTTCGTCACGATCTTTGGCTTCTACGTTAATTGTCGGTGGTGGCCGCCTGTTGACTTTTATTGACGTTAGTTGACTTTCGTTGACTTTCGTTGACGTTAGTTGACTTTAGGGGACGGTAGTTGACGCAACCTGCAGACATTTCAAGCCCCAATCCAAAAAAGCAACCCAAATCACAAAGAGCAAAAAAACTTTGTTCTAACCGCACAACTTTCCCTTTCGGGAGCACGCCTTTAAGGTTACCTTTTGAGTTCGGCATGTGAATTGTCCCCTTTAATTAAGATTGTCTGACACTGTCTTAAAGTGTATAATATTGTATGAAAGTGTATAAAAGTGTATAATATTGTCTTTTTTTGACTCAACCTGCAACCAAACCAAGCCCCAAATCAAAAAAGCAACCCAAAACACAAAGAAAAAATTTCAGCGCGGCTCCAATGAGAACTAAGCTTATGCCTTTGCGTAATCAGCAGTTATTCTTTTTGGTGGGTTTCGTTGAATTTGTTGAAAAGTGTTTCTATTTGGCGCGGGAAGGCGCCATAAAGGCTTTAAGCAACGCCGTAAATTTATAACAGTGTTATAAGGCAGTGATGTGAACATGAAGATAAACAATAACGTGTTAGAAACAATAGGCAAAACACCACTAGTACGCCTAAACCGATTAGCCGAAGGCATAGACGCCACCATCGTAGGCAAGCTCGAATCGAGAAATCCGGGCGGAAGCATCAAAGACCGCATATGCCAAAGCATGATAGCCGAAGCAGAAAAACAAGGTTTAATCAAACCAGGCACAACAATCGTTGAGCCAACCTCAGGCAACACAGGCATCGGCTTAGCGATGGTAGCAGCCGTAAAAGGCTACAAACTAATACTCACGATGCCGGAAACCATGAGCATAGAGCGACGCAACCTGCTCAAAGCCTACGGGGCACAACTCGTTCTCACGCCAGGACCCGAAGGCATGGGCGGAGCCATCAAGAAAGCCGACGAAATAGCTGCCCAAACACCTAACAGTTTTGTTCCGCAGCAATTCAAAAATTTAGCCAACCCAAAAATACACCGTGAAACTACAGGTCCAGAAATCTGGGAAGATACCGATGGAAAAGTGGACATTCTGGTTTCAGGTGTTGGCACTGGTGGAACAATAACAGGTGTAGCGCAGTACATTAAGCCGCTAAAACCCGCCTTCAAAGCCGTGGCTGTTGAACCAGCAGCGTCGCCTGTGCTGAGCGGAGGACAGAAGGGACCTCACAAAATTCAAGGAATAGGCGCAGGCTTCAAACCCGACGTGTTAAAACTTGATCTGGTGGACGAAATATTCAAGGTGACGGACGACGAAGCCATCAAAACGGCGAGGCAACTAGTGCTCAAAGAAGGATTGCTTGTAGGAATTTCCTCGGGTGCAGCAGCGTACGCCGCGCTTGAAATCGCGAAACGTGCAGAAAACAAGGGCAAACTCATAGTCGTCATTTTGCCAGACACAGGCGAACGCTACCTCAGCACAGTACTGTTCCAGGAACCATCTCCTACCCCATCTCTATAGTATTCAACAGCCTTCAAGCGCGACTTTTTTATATAATGCCCTCTTTCTACATACGGAAGGTCAGAAGAAAAATGGTGTCAAAAACTGAGCAGCCGACTCCCCAAAACGCTGGGCAAGCAGCCGAAAAAACAGAAGGGGGCACATGGAATTCAGAAAGAGCGCTCAATGTGCTCATGAGTAACCATGACAAGGTGGAGAAGGGCTGGGTTGAGAAAGGCTTACCGGAACTAGTAGATGAAATGATGGCTAACTACGAAAAGTTCGGAGGCATGGATCACCTCGCTGGGCGGGACTTACCGTCAAAAGAAGTAGTTGTGCACGTTTTAGAAGATTTATTCACGATTCTTTTCCCTGGATACTTAGGCAAGGAAGAAGTCACAAAAGCCAACATAGAATACCACCTGGGCAGCAAGCTAGCCTCAGTTTACACTAGACTTACCGGCGAAGTTGAAAAAAGCCTAAAGTACATCTGCCGCAAAGTTCAAACTTGCCCTCAAGACGTATGCCAAAACCGCGCGGAGGTCGTAGTCAAAGATCTTCTAAAGAAACTACCTGAAATAAGATCTATGGTTAGCGGTGATATCCAAGCGGCTTACGATGGGGATCCGGCGGCTGTGAGCACGGATGAAGTGATTTTAAGTTACCCGTGTGTGCTTGCGATTACAACTTACAGGATAGCGCATGTGCTCTACGTTGACGGCGTCCCGTTAATTCCGAGAATAATGAGTGAGCATGTTCACTCGCTGACAGGCATCGACATTCATCCAGGCGCAAGAATCGGCAAAAACTTCTTCATTGACCATGGCACGGGCGTAGTTATCGGCGAAACCTCAGAAATAGGCGACAACGTGAAACTGTATCAGGGCGTAACGTTGGGTGCGCTAAGTTTTCCGAAAGATGAGAAAGGCAACATCATCAAGGGAAGAAAAAGACATCCGACGATTGGAAACAACGTCGTCATCTATTCGGGCGCGACAATTCTTGGTTCAAAAGCTGTAATCGGCGACGACGTGGTAATCGGCGGAAATGTCTGGGTAACGTCACCAATTGCTTCGGGAACAACCATAACCATAACCGCCCCTGAACAAAACTACAAAAAAGAAAACCATGATAAAACTCCTCAAACTTGAGAGGATCAAACCTTCAGTTAAACCCCCGCCTCCTAAAGCTTTCAGCGCCTTATCTTCTTCTTTCTCCAAGCCATAAAATACTCCCTTTTCTTTGCCCTAAATGCACCTGCCGCTGAGCAAACTTGCATAAGAATCTGAGAAAGATTTGGGTGCAGGCGGCGCCTGGGTGGCCAAGTCGCACAAGCAATCGCCTGCAGAGCGGTTTCACACGGGTCCAATTCCCTCTTAGGCTGCATATTGTCTTTCAAGAGTCTTTGGGCGGGTAAATCTCGATTTTGCGACGTGAATCTCTTAGGTGGCTTAATATGGGTTTATATCATCTTACCTTGATTTAATGAAAATGAAGAGTGAAACCGATGCAAGCCTTGCCTAAAGACTACAATTTCCTTGAAATTGAACGTAAGTGGCAGCAGAAATGGGATGAAATGGGCATTTTCCGCTATGATTGGGAAGACACAGAGCGGGTTCCATTCAGCATTGATACGCCTCCGCCTTATCCGTCGGGCGAGCTGCATATGGGCAACGTTTTAAACTGGACCTACTTCGACATCGTTGCACGCTACAAGCGGATGCAGGGGTTCAACGTGCTGTTTCCGCAGGGCTGGGACTGCCACGGTTTAGGAATAGAGATCCAAGTAGAAAAAACAAATAACATACGTAAAAGGGATTTGCCTTCCGACAAGTTCCGTGACATGTGCATCGCGCTTGTCGAGAAGTACATTGCGATGATGAAGGAAGGGATCCTTAAGTTGGGCTGCAGCATCGACTGGACCACCGAGTACCGCACCATGGACCCTGACTACTGGCGCCGCACACAACTCAGCTTCATTCTACTCCACAAAAAAGGCTTCATGTATCGGGGCACGCATCCGGTGAACTGGTGCCCCCACGACGAGACAGCCATAGCCGACGCAGAAGTCGACTACGTCAAAAAGGACGGAGTGCTGCATTATATCCACTTCCCGATTGCGGGAACGCAGGATTTCCTGATGATAGCCACCTCACGCCCCGAGTTCATCCCCGCGTGCGTCGCGATCGAGGTGAACCCCAACGATGAACGTTACCGCAAATACATAGGCAAAACAATCATCGTTCCCATCGTAAACCGCCCAGTCGCAGTCATAGCTGACGAATGCGTTGACCCAGCCTTCGGCACAGGCATAGTTATGATTTGCACTTACGGCGATAAAGAAGACGTCAAAACAGTCCTCAAACACAAGCTACCCGTCATCACACTGCTCACCGAAAACGGACGCATCAACGAAAACGGCGGCAAATACCAAGGTTTGTACATAAACCAGGCAAGAACCGCCATAGTCCAAGATTTGACAGCCGCTGGCCTACTGGAAAAAACCGAAAAAATCAGCCAGGAAGTCGGCGTTTGCGACCGCTGCAAAACCCAAGTGGAAATCCTTGAGCGTAAACAATGGTTCATGGAAACACGAAAACTGACGGAAGCAGTTGAGAAAACAGCGAATGAAATTGTTTGGTACCCTGATTTCATGAAGAACAGGCTTATCGACTGGGCCAAGTCGCTTGATTGGGACTGGGTCATCAGCCGCCAACGCATCTTCGCAACTCCAATTCCAGTTTGGTACTGCAAAGGATGCGGGGAACTAATCCTTGCCGATGAGCAGTGGGTGCCAATCGACCCCAAGCTTGAGAATCCACGCATAAGCACTTGCCCTAAATGCGGCGGAAAAGAATTCGCCCCTGAAACTGACGTTTTCGACACATGGATGGACTCCTCGATAACCTGCGCTGTCCATGCGGGTTGGCCCGACCGCAAAGATTGGCACCATCTTTTCCCAGCGAGCATGCATCCTTCGGGTACGGACATCATCAGAACTTGGGCTTACTACTTAATGGTCAGGCACTTGGCGCTTTTTGGTGAAACTCCATTTAAAAGCGTTCTCATTAACGGGATGGTTTTAGGTCAAGACGGCAGAAAAATGAGCAAATCCCTCAAGAACTACATGGCGGCTCCTGAAGCTCTCAACAAGTACGGCGCGGACGCTATTCGCCAGTGGGCTGCAGGCGGCGGCGCAACAGGCTCAGACATCCCCTACCGCGTGCAAGACGTCGAATACGGCAGACGCTTCCTGGTCAAGCTGTGGAATGCCTCAGGTTTTGCAAGTAACCTTCTTAAAGATTACAAACCAGGCGGCGAAGCGTCGATGGAGCTTCAGCTTTTGGACCGCTGGATGATTAGCCAAGCTGAAAACGTCATTAAAAGAGTAACTGAAGCCTACGAGAAATGCCAGTTCAACATTGCAGTGGAGGAAATCCGCAACTTCACCTGGCATATGCTCTGTGATTCCTACTTGGAAGCCGTCAAAGACAGACTCTACAGACCTGAGTTGACGGGGCAACCCCAAAAAGCCGCCGCTCAACACGTGCTCTACAACGTATTGTACCGCGTCCTGCAGCTTCTCTCCCCTGTAGTCCCACACATGACTGAAGAGATATACCAATGCATCTACGCCAACGAGAAAGGCTACAGCAGCCTCCACATTTCCCTATGGCCCAAAGCTGACGAATCAATGATAGATTTGGAATCGGAAAAACAAGGCAACATCATAATGGGCTTAATCAGCGAGGTTAGAAGGGAAAAAGCAGAAAAACGCATGCCCCTCAACAATCCAGTCAAAGTCTTAACGGTCTATGCCGGCGAAGAATCCGTTGCCCAAGCCATCAAAAACGAGTCGGTAGACATCTGCGGTGCCTGCAAAGTGGAAAACCTAAAGGTTTTGCCTTCTGAAGGAGAGGGTAGAGCGTTGGCGCAGTTCCCAAGCGTGCATTTCGCAGCGGAATATCAGCCGCCAATCGCAAGCCAGAAAGCCTAACCCCTTTTTTCCAATGTTTTTGTGGCTATTTTCAATTCAGACGCCGCTGCTTCAAGCTCCCCGAGCATGGCGGCTTGGCTGTTTTTGTTTTTTTGGATTAGATCGATGAAGGCGCTTCCGACGATGACGCCGTCCGCCCCAGCCTCAATGATCCGTTTTACATGCTGTGGCTTTGAAACTCCGAAGCCCACTGCAAGATTGATCTTTCCCAACGTGAAAGGCAACACTCGCTTGATAAGCTGAATTGTTGACTCATCGACAGCCGTTTTCGCTCCCGTTACCCCAAAGTGGGAAACGAGGTAGAGGAATCCTGAGGAACATTGAACTATGATCTTGAGTCGCTTGGAGCTGGTGGATGGCGTTGCCAAAAAAATCGTGTCCAACCCGAAATCGGCTGCTGCCCTTCGGAAATCGCCTGATTCTTCTACTGGCAAATCCGGAACGATGACTCCATCAACCGCGGATTCCTTGGCTAAACTGCAAAATCTCTCCAAACCCATCCTGAAAACGGGGTTGTAGTAGGTCATTATCACGATCGGCGTGCTGTGGCTTTTACGTAGCTCTTTTGATATTTGCAGAACTCTTTGCGGCGTCGTTCCAGCAGCTAATGCCCTCACGCTTGCAGCCTGAATGGTGGGGCCATCAGCTATGGGGTCAGAAAACGGTAACCCAAGCTCCAAAATATCCACTCCCCCATGGATTAAGGCGTCAGCTATTTTAGGGGTCAGCTCTGGGGTTGGGTCTCCGGCGGTGACGTAGCCGATGAGAGCGCCATTTCCTAACGCTTTGGTTTTTTGGAATGCCTGCTCAATCGCGTTCATATTTCCGCTCCTATGCGATCAGCGATTGTTTCGACATCTTTGTCTCCTCGCCCCGAAAGTGTCACCACGATTGATTGTGTCTTGTTCATTATAGTGGCAAGCTTCATGGCGTAAGCTACGGCGTGGGCTGACTCTAAGGCAGGCAAGATTCCTTCTTCTCTGGACAGAGTTAAGAAAGCATTGACTGCTTCTTTATCCGTGGCTGAACTATAATGTGCTCTTTTGAGAACTTTGAGGAAAGAGTGTTCAGGTCCGACGCCTGGGTAATCTAAACCCGCTGAAACACTGCGAGTATTCGAAATCTGCCCATTTTGATCCTGAATTACATAGGTTAACATGCCGTGGAAGACCCCTTCGGCTCCAGCCCCAAGAGACGCAGCATGTTTGCCCGTTTCCAAACCTTCGCCCGCAGCTTCTACCCCGTAGAGCCCAACCTCCAGGTCGTCTTCAAACGCGTAAAACGTGCCGACCGCATTACTTCCGCCGCCGACACACGCAACCAAAGCGTCAGGAAGGCCATCCTCTTTTCTTCGGAATTGCTCTTTGATTTCCTTGCCGATTACACTTTGAAAATCGCGAACAATCATCGGGTACGGGTGAGGACCGACAACGCTGCCGATTAAGTAGTGAGTGGTTTCAAGATTAGTTACCCAATCGCGGAAAGCTTCGTTTATCGAGTCTTTAAGCGTTTTTGAGCCCGTTCCCACTGGGTGCACCTGCGCGTTAAGAAGCTTCATGCGGAAAACATTTAGGCGCTGCCGCTCACAGTCTTCAGTGCCCATGTAAACTTCAGCCTTCAAGCCCAAAGCGGCGCATGCAATAGCTGTCGCAACCCCATGTTGACCAGCGCCTGTCTCAGCAATTACTCTCGTCTTACCCATCCGCTTAGCCAGAAGAGCCTGCCCCAGCGTGTTGTTGATTTTGTGTGCTCCTCCATGGGCGAGGTCTTCCCGTTTAAGGTAGATTTTGGCGCCGCCCACCATCCGCGAAAGGTTTTCAGCGTAATAGAGCGGTGTGGGTCTCCCGGCGAAGTCCTCCAAATAATAATCCAGCTGCTTCTGAAAGTCAGGGTCCTTTTTTGCTTGCTCGTAGGCTTCTTCAAGCTCAATTATTGCTCCCATCAAGACTTCGGGAACGAAGCATCCGCCGTACTTCCCGTATTTTCCGTTGACTGGATACTCGGTCAACTTCATTTTGCGTTCACGAACTCCTTCACTTTTTCTTCGATGTTGCCACTTGACATCACCGCAGAACCGATAAGAAAAGCACGAGCTCCGCTTCTACGGAGGAAAAGTAAGTCATCTGGAGTTTTTATTCCGCTTTCACTTACCACCAGCTTGCCGTTTGAATCATTTTTCTCCAAAATCATTTTGGTCACATTCAAATCAACCTTTAACGTTGTCAGGTCACGGTTGTTTACGCCAATCAAATCAGCGTCTGTTTTCACTGCCGACCGGAACTCCTCTTCACTGTGGGTTTCAAGAAGCACCTCAAGACCCAGCACATGTGCCCCTGCAATCATTTCGGGAAGGGTTTTTTCGCAGTAACCTCGATCAAAAAGCGCTTTGATGAACAGGATTGCGTTGGCTCCCATTTTTCCAGCGGCATAAACTTGGACTGGGCTAAGAATGATGTCTTTCATCAGAAGGGGGATTTGTACGGCTTCTCTTGCGGCGGCTAAAGCTTCCAAACTGCCTTCGAACTGTTTCGGCTCGGTCAGGACCGACAAAGCTGCGGCTCCTCCTCTTTGCATTGCCCGGGCAACCTCTGTTGGGTCAACGTTTTCTCTGATTTTGCCTGCTGATGGGGAGGCAGCTTTGATCTCCGCTATTATTGGTACGTTTTGGCTCTGCAGAATCGCTTTCCGCACGCTCAGTTTCATGTTGTTTGCCGACTTCGCCGTTTCGTAGTATTCACTTTCGATGGTTATTTGGGCGACACGCGCCAACACATCAAGGTAGTCACTCATACTTTGCTTCCAACTCCTCAAGTCTAGCTGTGCTTCCGCCTGAAGCCCCAATTAACACTTTAAGCTTACCGTAAGCTGCCCCGTTCAAGATTGACTCTCGGGCTAACTCCATGCCGCCCAAAAAGTCATCCGCTTTGCCACCTAGTACGATTCCCGCGGCGCTGTTAACCAGCACAAACTCCACCTTCGGGTCGTCGACTGCAAGGTTGCCGCTAAGTATTTTGAAGAAGGCTTCCGCACACTCCTCAGTCGAGGACACCTTCAAATCGTCGACGTTTGCCTGCTTTACCCCGAAATCGCTTGGGGAAGTCTCCAGCTCGGTGACTTTGCTATCCTTCAACCATGAGACCGCCGTTTTTCCAACGGTTGAAATCTCGTCTAACCCGTCTATCCCGTGAACAACCATTGCTTCTTCGCACCCCAGTCGATCCAAAGCGTAAGCCATAGGAGCGGTTAGTTTGGGATCGTAGACTCCGAGCAGTTGAGCGTTGGCGCCCGCAGGGTTGGTTAACGGACCTAGAAGATTGAACACGGTGCGGATGCCGATTTCCCGTCTGGCTTCAGCTGCGTACCTCATCGCTGGATGAAAAGCTGGAGCAAACATGAAACCTACTCCGACCTCTTCAATCATGGCTTCAACCTGCCCTGACTCCAAGCACAGGTTTAGCCCGAGTTTCTCCAGTACGTCGGCGCTCCCGCTTCGGCTGGTCACCGACCTGTTCCCGTGCTTGGCAACCGGGATGCCCGCGCCAGCGATGACGAAGGCGGCGGCGGTACTAACGTTGAAGGTTTTTATTTTGTCCCCGCCTGTCCCACAGGTATCCACAAGGCGGCTTGTGACACAGGGATGTATTTGGCTGCTCTCATCTCTCATGACTGAAGCGAAGGCGATAAGCTCTTCAACTGCTTCGCCCTTCATCCGTAATGCAGTCAGGAACGCGGCGGTCTGCGAGTTTGTTGCTTTTCCCGACATGACTTCACGCATGATTTCGTCTGACTCGACTATGGTTAGGCTGTTGCCTTCGATGAGTTTCTGTATGCCTTCTCGAATCAAAGCCGTCTCCCCTCCAAAAAGTTCTTGATGATTAGTTTGCCGTCTTCGCATATGATGGATTCAGGATGGAACTGCACGCCTTCAATCGGATATTTAACGTGGCGGATACTCATGATTTCCCCGTCTTCGATGCATTCTGCCGAAATTTCCAAGCAAGAAGGCAAAGAGCTGCGTTCGCCAGCAAGAGAATGGTATCTTATCGCCGTGAAGGGGTTGCGGACTCCGGCGAAGATGCCTTTTTGATCGTGCTTTATGGTGCAGGTCTTTCCGTGCATGAGTCGTTTTGCATGGATGATTTTTCCGCGGTAGGCATGGATTATTCCTTGGTGACCAAGGCAGACACCCAAAGTTGGGGTCGTTCGGCTCATTGTCTGCAGGATTCTTGTGCAGACCCCGAAGTACCGTTCGTCCTGAGGGGTGCCTGGACCTGGCGAAATAACTATTCTGTCAGGTTTAAGCGCCTTCAACTGCTCCATGGATACTTTGTCGTTTCGGTAAACCACTGGTTCTCCTCCAAGTTCGCCGATGCACTGGACAAGGTTGTAAACAAATGAATCATAATTGTCGATGACCAGCACCTTCACTTTGCTGAGCCTCCAACCCGCTCCAGCGCCTGCATCAGTGCCGCCGCTTTATGCTCAGTTTCAAACCACTCTTGCTCAGGCACCGAATCAGCCACGACTCCTCCTCCTGCTTGAATGCAGGCCTGGTTTTTCTGGGCGAAGAGGGTTCGGATGGTTATGGCGAAATCCGCGTTGCCGTTGTAGGAGAAGTAGCCTACGGCGCCTGCGTATGGTCCACGCCTCACGGGTTCTAGTTCATCGATGATTTCCATGGCTCGCACCTTGGGCGCTCCGGAAACTGTTCCCGCTGGAAAAACAGCCCGCAGCGCATCGTAACTTTGAAGTTCATCGCTAAGCTGCCCCACAACTCTAGAAACCATGTGTTGCACGTGGCTGTACTGGTGAACTTTCATAAACTCGGGTACGTGGACGCTTCCAAACTTGCTGATTCTGCCGACGTCATTGCGTGCCAAATCAACAAGCATAATGTGTTCAGCTCGTTCTTTGGGATCGGCAAGTAACTCAGCGATTAGCCTGCTGTTTTCTTCTGGGTTTTCAGCGACTGGTCGAGTGCCTGCAATCGGAAACGTTTCAACGGTTCTGTTTTCGACGCGCACAAGCATTTCTGGGCTAGCGCCGACAATTTGCCGCCCCCCTGAACTATAAAAGTACATGTATGGTGAAGGATTAATGGTTCTTAGCGCCCCATAAAAAGGGATAAGGTTGCCTTTCACTTGGAACTGGAAGCGTTTGGATGGGACAACCTGGAAGATATCACCCGCGGTGATGTACTCTTTCGCTTTTTCCACCGCGGCTTCGTAGGCTTCTTTCTTGATGTTTACTTTAGGCTGAGTATACGATAGCTGCTCTGGGTCAATCGGCTGTTTTAGGAGGCTTTCGACTTCGGGCAGTCGGTTCTTTTCTCGGTAATAGTAGAAGGTTTGCTTCTTTAGGTGGTTGAAGACAAAGCCATCGTCGAAAATGCCCATTTCCAAGTCGGGAAAACCAAGGTCATCCACGCTGTTCTGAGGCAACTTTTCCCAGTAGCGGACAGCATCATAAGAAATGTAGCCAACAGCTCCGCCGACAAAACGGAATTCACTGCTCGAAACCGCATGGTCTTTGAGCAGCGACTCTAAAATTTGGAGAGGGTCGCTGTTTTGCTCAACTGTGATTTCGCCTGTTTCTTCGTTTTTGATCTGGGCTTTCCCGTTTTTGGTTTGGATGATTATTTTTGGGTCGAACCCGATGAATGAGTACTGTGCGAGTTTTTTCGGTCCCTCGATTGATTCTAAAAGGTAGGCGGTTTGGTGTTGTTTTTGGAGTTTTGAGAATATTTCGAGGGGTTGCTCTTTTACGTTGATTTTTTTAATTTTCAGGGGGTTAGCTGGCTTGCTCTGTGTGGCGTTTGCGCCAAAGGTGATTCCCCATTTTGTTCAGTTCTCCATATGGCTCAGAAGCATACTTCAATGTGTTATTTAAGGCTTACTTGTACATAAATGTGCGTTAAAGCTCGGGTTTAAGCACAACACCCATCCAATCCAAATAAGCCTTCGACCCGTCAACAATCGGAAGAGCCAAAACCTCAGGAACCTCATAACTATGCAAACGCTTGACATGCTCCACAACCTGAATGAACAAGTCCCGACGCGACTTCATCACCATCAAGCATTCCTCACCTTTCTCGATGTTGCCAACCCAATGAAAAAACGACGTAACCGGGCTAACGATATTTGCACAAGCGATCAAACGTTCCTTCACAAGGAACTGAGAAATCTTTTCAGCTTCATCCTTGTTCTTCGTCGTAACTAGTATCACGATGTAATCGTTCATTCTTTTCACTAAGCTAACGTTGATTTTTAACGATAAAAACCTACATGCGCCAAAACTTTCCTGCCTAAACCCGCCGAATGCTTGCAGCAATCAAAAGATGTTTGATTCTGCTCCGCGTCAAAAAAATTAGAAGACGCACTAGTCGGCTGTTGGATACAGCGTCACTAGACTGGATATGGAAATCTTCAGATCATCTTCTTTGGCTCTTTTCGCTTTTTTTGTTGCGGTTCTTGTTTCTGTGTCTTCATGAATTAGGACTGGTAAATTACACATGATTTTTTCTCCTTGTTTTTATTTCTTAAGAAGATGCGGGGATTTTTAGGAATACCCCGTATAAACTATATAGTATTTTGTTTTTTACTGCTTTTGGTGTGATTATTCCTATCAGCACATAAGCTTTGAAAAATCTATTTTTGCATGAACACTTGTCTTTGCTGGATTGGCGGTTGCTTAAGACATTTAAATTTGGGTTAGAATATACTTTCATATGAGGGAATAGTTTTGAAGGAAGAACAGCTTAAAGTTTTAAAAGCTCTGAGCGAAGCCACAAGCCGCATGGACCTAGGCATGTTCGCTCAGAAAGTCAACTTAACTGCTGACCAAACGATACATCAGATCCAAGAACTGGCAAAAGAGGGCTTTTTGCAAAAGGTCGGAGGAGGCTACGGCATTACCCAAAAAGGAAAAGTAGCCCTCAAGGCCTTGGCGTCGGTCCCGAAAGAGATGGGGTTCCACTTTTACTTCGGCATCGATGAGCCGTCAGAGTTTACGGCTGAATCGTTGGAACAGTTCTACAGAGCTATCAAACAAATCCGCGTTCAATCCCTTGAATTCCACTTGTACCGCGGTGACTTCGAAAAATGGCTTACCGATGTCTGCAAAGACCCCGAGCTTGCCACCGAATTTGGACGTGTTGCGGCCAATGGTTTGAAGGATGAAGAGCTTAGAGCCGAACTTTCGAAAGCGCTTGACGCAAAATACAGCACTAATGGGTTACTTTAGCGTTCGTCACTGGTTAAGTTTGATCCACCAGTCGGGAACGCGATGGTTTGCTGCGTTGTCCCAGGAGTCAAAGGGCTTGATATCTAAGACGGGGGTCCCGTCGTAGGCGTCCAAGCCGCGAACCGTCAAAACGTTGCCTTCAACCTTCAGCAGTTCCACAAGTGTTAAGCCGATGGGATTCGGTCGCTGGTTGGTTCTAAGTGCGAAGACGCCGAGCAGAGGCATGTCCATTCTGCCTCTCGGATGAAACTTTAACGCCCGAGGCTGACTTGTCACTTCGTTTAGCCAAAAAAGCACAAATATGTGTGAGAATCCTTCAATGCCGTCCAATGCTTCAACCAGCTCGGGGTTTAGGAGGATTTTTGAAATCCTCGATTTGTCTTTGACTTCGTTGCCGACGGCGTTAGTCTTAACGAAGCCTATAGGTTTAAGAATGATTTCTTGATCTAAAAGCATCATCGCCACTTCGCTCAACCTTCCAGTGAGTTGCAAATGCTATATAAGCGTTCAATTCGTCCGCAACTCGACTGATAATTTTAAGAAATAAACTGAGAGTCTTCAGCGGCGCAAGTCTATTTGAGAAAAGAAGAACCCCTGGATTAGAAATCGGTGAGGGACCTCGCCGAAAAATACGGCAATTGGCAAGGATATTGGGCTTATTATCTTCGAACATACGCCTAATCTTGCGCTCAGGTAAAGTTATTCATTTCCAAAACATATTATTCCACCGTTGAGTAGGAATTTATTATGTTGCGTATCGGTCATCGAGGCGCAAAGGCTTATGCGCCTGAAAACACAATAGCAAGTTTCAGGAAGGCGCTGGAAATCGGCGTAGACGCAGTTGAACTTGACGTACGGAAAACGAAAGACAACCAGCTTGTTGTAATCCACGACGAGGACATCAAGCGAACGACCGACGGCGAAGGCTTAGTCTGCGAGCTCACGCTTAAGCAAATCAAGGGTTTTTCCGCTGAAGGCGGAGAAAAGATACCCGCTCTGGAGGAAGCGCTTGATTTTTTGGGCAAGAAAGTCAAGGTTTTTGTGGAGTTGAAGGAAGAGGGTATCGAAGAATATGTGCTCAAGGTTGTGCATGATAGGAGCTTGGAGAAAAACGTCGTAATCGTTTCTTTCTTGGAAGATGCTTTGAGAAAAATCAGGGTGCTAGACAACGAAATTGAGACGGGGTTGATTTACGCGAAACACAAGAACCCCCTCAAAGCGGCGTTGGATTTGAAAGCCGACTACCTTGTTGCCCTCTATAGGTTCATGCACACGGCTAACGTTGAGAAAGCGCATCAGAACGGGTTAAAAGTGGTTGTTTGGACCATTAATTCACCTGAGGAAGTTGAGAAGTATGTCAAGAAGGGCGTGGACGGCATAACGAGCGACAAACCAGACATATTCACGCACACTAAGCCAAAGCTCAATGCATAGCCATACGCGCCTTCAGAACCCTCTCAATCTTATCCGTTTCCACGCGGCTCTCGCTGTTTAGAGGCATCAACTTTATCTCATCGGCTGACTTCACTCCTATACCCAGCTCAGCAGCCCGTTTAAGTTGATCCTGCTCGAAAACGTCTGTTTCGCCGACTTTGCCTTTTGCCCCGTACATTTTAAGAATTGCTACGCCGACGGCGTCGATGGCTACTCGATCGCGGCTTGCAAGCAAAAGATTCGGTTCAACCAACGTTCCCTTTTCAGGTCCGCCCGTGACAAAGGCTTTTATTCCATCCATCAATACAAAATCTATGTTGTAGTGGCAGTTGATTTCCGCTATCATCTTGCGCTGGTTCGACGAGCTATGTAGTTCCCACATGTAATTGTATATGCTGCCTGGAACCCTCTTAGCCACCAACCCCACGGAGTTTTTCAATGAAAGCGTAAAGTGACCGCCGAACCTGTGAGTTTTCAGGCAGCACGTTTGAACCACCTTGTCGGCATCATGGAAGATTTTAGCCAAGTAAAATCCCCTAAGCCAATGAGTGCCCTCCTTTTCAACTTTTAACCAATCCTCCTTGCCCACGTCATCTAAAACAACCGCTTTAAACCCAATTTCTTCCGCGAGGCCCAAAACCCCCATTTTCCTTAAAACCCGCTCAGTGTCGCCCATGCCGCTGCGTTCCGCCAATGTAACGCCTCTCGCTCCGGCGCCCCGCAAACCCAGCACCAGCCACCTTAGGGTGTCAAGGTGGGTTGACGCTGGGAACGGGTCAGCACTGTTAAAGTTGGCCTTCAAAGCTACCTCTTTTCCCGAGTAGCTGACTAAATCAACCTTTTCAAGCAACGCAGCCACACCTGTTGCCCTATCAGATGTTTTTAAAACGTAAACCTCACTCGAAGAGTCCACGACAAAAACCACTCCATAAACACATAAAAGCGTAGCACTGTTTATTAGTTTTTGATTGCTTCAACCTGTAGCAACAAAACCGCAAGCTCTATATTAGCCAATGAAACTTTTTTCAAAAGCAAACCACGCGGGCCCGTGGCTCAGTCAGGCCAGAGCGGCGGACTCTTAATCCGTAGGTCGCGGGTTCAATTCCCGTCGGGCCCGCCATTTTAACTTGGAATCTCGATGTGTTGTAGCTCTTCCTACAGTCGACGCGGTTTCAGGGGTGGCTGATTCTTCGGTACGTCAGGGTTGGGTTTGGTTTCTGTGTTAAGGAGTTGCTTTAGCCGCCAGACCACTACGTCTCGATCGTTGGGTTGCTGCTGCACCCACAGCTCACGGTATTCTCTAAACTGTTGCCCAGTGATCTTTCCCTTTGATTGCAGCTCGCCCAGCAGTTTCACGAATCCTCTAAGTTCTGCCTGCTCGTTAGTTTCCACCATGCCAATTTTTCTTTCGCCTGCCTTAGCCGCGGCTGGTTCTCTGTCAGGCGGCGGATACGTCTGGTATAGAAAACGAGCGAAATACACGGTTTCCCAAGACTTCGTGGTGGGCAAGCTGTCTTTGGCTTTTAGCAACTCAGCCGTATAATGAGCATATTCCGCTCCTACGGAGTAAAATTTGGTTCCGCTGCTTGGGGCGTTAGCTATGCGGTTAACGAAATGCTTCATGTGCTGGGTACTGAAGACAGGTACTACCGTAGCGCTTTCGTAATTGAAGCAAAATATGATTTTTTTGGCAAATTCTCTGTCGTTTCCTAAACCGTTTATTTTTTCCCAAGGAGCATCAACTTTCTGAGCTAAAGCCTTGTTTTTGTCCACTGAGACGCGTAGCAGATTCTTGAAATCCCCGAGTTGTAGCCGAATATTTCGATAAACATTGGAGCTCTGGATTGTCAAGTTTCCGATTGGATCGAGGGAAGATACTAAATAACGGATGAACTCGCCTACTTCATTTGAATCAGGCTTAAAAATGCTGTCTGGGTTCAGCCACTCAATTGAATTTGGGTTTTCCGCGAAAGGAAATTTTACCCTGAACTCTTTGAGTACCAAAAGCGTTTTGTCGACTTCCCGTTTCACTAACCCATTTTTGTCGTAGGCGTTTGCCTGTTCAAGCATTAAGTAGCTTCGGGACATTTTTGGCCAGCCATACCTTATTGCTAGTAGGCTAATAAGAACGTTGCAGCCAAACGGTTTGTTCTCAAATTATGTTGCTTTGTTTCTCCCATATTCGTCGGATAAAATGCACGAACAAAGGGATTATCCAAAGTATGAATCTGAAGGGGATGCTTGTTTTGCTGTTTATCGGTATCGCCCACGTCCAAAAGAACGGTATAGCGGAGATGAAGAAGACTGCAGCACCTACAATTTGCGAATTTCTCAGCGATGCATAATAGCATCGCAACTCTTCTGGCCTTTTTTTGTCTGCTAAAACGGAGTTGGCTAGGAACGATTGAATCAGGAATAATCCTCCCAAGTCAACGGCGTAGAGCATTGAAACATCCATTGTGGGAATGCTGGAGGAAAAAAGTTCGTTGAAAAGGAAGGGTTCGATGGAAACCAAGAACAGAAGTACAATGTTGAGTTGAACTTCTCTCGTAGTTTCGATATGCACGTTTGACATAGTGCGGGTGTAATTGTACCAGACGCTGATGAGGATGGCAAAGCTAAAGGCGAAATACACTATTGACTTGAGCAGTTCTTCAAAGCTTGTTGGAGCGTTCCCGATCAAGGTGAGTGCGCCTATGGAGAGAGCTAACCCGAAAACTAGGTCAGAAAGAGTTTCTATGCGTGATTTCGGTGTTGACTTTTCTTTTTCTTCAGCCACGACACTAACCCCAAACTTGCACATTTTATCTTAAGCAGAATAGGGATTTAAGCATTCAAACGCCAAACTGAAGTAAATGCGTCCTATTTTTTAGCTTGTTTGAATTCTTCTCTTGTCTTCATCTGCCGTCGTTTAAGGTTGTAGCCCAAGGAGAAATCATGTGCTGCATCGCGGATCTTTCTCAGGAGAAGCATCATTCGACTGTTCTTGTTAAAAGTCTTAGGCGACGAGTCATCTGGCAAATAAATTTCTTCATGCTCCTTCGCTAATCCGATTACGGGGATCTTTAAATTGAGGGTTTGCAGGGCTGCTTTTGCCGCGTTAACCTGTCCATATCCGCCGTCGATGAGCACGAGATCCGGCAGTGGGTTTTTCTCTTCAACCAACCGCTTGTATCTGCGTGCCACTACTTCATTGACGGCGGCGAAGTCATCCTGTCCCACGAAAGTTTTAATTTTAAATCGGCGAAAGTTTTTCTTGTCGGGTTTGGCGTCTTTGAAACTGACCATGCCTGAAACAACATGTTCCTGCCCCAAGTTGGAAACGTCAAAACACTCGATTACCCGCGGCAATGAAGGGAGACCCAACTCGGTTTGTAAATCGCATAGGGCGCTGTCAACCTCCAACGTTGATTCAAGGTTTTTCTCCGCCAACTCGACCAGCGCAAGCTTGTCGGCTTTCCTTGGTAGGACCAGGGAGACTGGTGCTCCGCGTTTTTCAGTTAGGAATTCTTCAAGAGCCTTTTTTTCTTCACGTTCTTGCCAGCATGTTTTGTTCAGGAGGATTTCTCGGGGTATCCGGTTGCTCGCGTAGTAGGCTTTAAGGAATTCCTCCTCAACCTGAGGCTGAAGGTCGACGCTGAACTGTTTTTTTCCAAGCAAAACGCCTTTCCTGACCCCCATTTGTACAGCGAACATTTTGTCGCCGACCTGTTTGAACGCTAAGATGTCTTGGTCGAATCGACGTTCGTTATCCACAATCTGTCGTTCAGTTACGAGCCTTACAGAGTCGATTTGGTTGCGGAGGTCAATGGCGGTTTCATACTTCTGCTGAGCTGAGGCTTGCTGCATCTGAACGGTAAGCTCTTTTATTGTATGCAGATAATTTCCATTTAAAAATGACCGTGCCGCAGCGATTTGCTCGGCGTATTCCTCGGCGGTGACTTTTCCCACGCAAGGCGCCGTGCAGAGGTGGATATGGTAGTTTAGGCAGGCGCGTTTATGCATGGTTTTGCAGGTACGCAACTTAAAGACACGGACAACAAGGCGTTGGAGGTCTTGCCGTATGAAGCCTTCGGTGTAGGGTCCGAACGATTCAAATTTGCGTGAGGTTTTGCGGCTCATCATTATCCTCGGGTAAGGCTCCCGTGTAAGCGAGATGTAAGCGAAGGTTTTAGCGTCTTTAAGGTCGATGTTGTATTTAGGCGAATGCTGCTTAACCAATTTGTTCTCCAAAAGCAAGGCTTCGACTTCGCTGTTGACGATTATCCACTCGATGCCACGGATTCTGGAAACCAGCTGTCGTGTCTTAGGGGGTTGTTCCTTGTTTATAAAGTAGCTTTTGACCCGAGAACGGAGACTTTTTGCCTTGCCGATGTAGAGGATTTCGCCTGCTTCATCTCTATATAGGTAGACGCCTGGGTTAGTTGGAATGTGACCGCTTTTGAATTCTGAGGGATCACCTATTTTGATCATGCAGGCTGCTTCACTGCCAGCTCTATTTCTTGCTGCGGGAGGTTAAGTATTTTTTGCAAGAACTTGCCTGTATAGGACGCGTCGATTTCAGCGACTTCTTCAGGTGTTCCCTGTGCGAGAAGTTCGCCTCCTGCGGCTCCTCCTTCTGGTCCCAAATCAATTAGATAGTCGCAGCTCTTTATGACGTCGAGGTTGTGTTCGATGATGTAGACTGTGTTGCCGTTTTCGACCAAGCGATTTAATACCTTGATTAGGCGTTTGGTGTCGTCAAAGTGCAATCCCGTAGTAGGCTCGTCAAGCATGTAGACGACGTGTCCTGACTTGTTTTTGCTGAGTTCTCGGGTGATTTTGATACGTTGGCTTTCGCCGCCAGAGAGGGTGGTTGAGCTTTGACCCAGCTTAATGTAGCCTAAACCTACGTCTAATAAAGTGCCGAGTTTGCGGCTGATTCTCGGCGTATTCTCGAAGAACTTGGCTGCTTCTTCAACAGTCATATCTAAGACTTCGGCGATGTTTTTGCCCTTGAAGAGGATGCTGAGAGTTTCCTTATTGTAACGTTTGCCTTTGCAGTCGTTGCATTGTACGTAGACGTCTGGCAGAAAGTTCATTTCGATGCGTAGGACGCCGTCGCCTTGGCATGTTTCGCATCTTCCCCCTTTAACATTGAAGCTGAAGCGTCCTTCTTTGTAGCCACGCGCTTTAGCCTCTTTAGTGGAAGCGAAAATGCGTCTGATTTCGTCGAAAAGTTTGGTGTAAGTGGCTGGGTTACTTCTGGGGGTTCTGCCAATCGGGTCTTGATCGATGACTATCACGTTGTGAACCATCGGAGGGATATCGATTAAATGGTGTTTGCCGATTTTGTCGATTTTCTCGCCGAACATCTGTCGCAGCTTAGGTATAACGGTTAAGTTCATCAGTGTGCTCTTGCCCGAGCCTGAAACCCCTGTGACGCCACAAAGCACACCCAGCGGCAACTGCAGATCGAGGTGCTTTAGGTTGTTTTCCTCCGCGCCTTTAACGGTGATGCAGCCAACGGGTTTGCGTCTTGACTCTGGCACTTCGATTTTGAGTTCGCCTGAGAGGTATTTGCCCGTGAGGCTTCGCTTGTTAGCCATAATTTCTTCGGGTGGTCCTTCGGCTGCTATGTGTCCTCCGTGGACTCCTGCGCCTGGTCCCATGTCGATGATGTAGTCGGCTTTCCTTATGGTTTCCTCGTCATGTTCAACGACGATCAAAGTGTTGCCTAAGTCCCGTAGGCGATGGAGAGTGCTTATGAGTTTAGCGTTGTCCCGTTGGTGCAACCCGATACTTGGCTCATCCAGTATGTAGAGAACACCCATTAGGTTACTGCCGATCTGTGTGGCTAAGCGAATCCGCTGGGCTTCACCGCCTGAAAGAGTCTTTGCAGCGCGGGAAAGCGAAAGGTAACCCAAACCCACATTCTTCAGGAACCCCAGTCGCTCATTGACTTCTTTAAGCACTTGCTTGGCGATGGTTAGTTCTTTCTCGTTAAGTTGGACAGGCAGGTTTTGGAAAAAGTCGACGGCTTCTTCGATTGAAAGGTCGGTTGCATCGATGATGCTTTTATCCAAGATTTTAACTGCGAGCACCACGGGCTGTAGTTTTTTGCCTTGGCAAGCATTGCATGGACGTGAAGTCATGAATTTTTCTATGTCTTCTTTTCGCCATTCACTTTCGGTCTGGCGGTAAAGCCTCATGGTCTGAGGGATTACCCCTTCCCAGCCGTCGCGCATCCACATGCTTGCTCCATTAGACCATTGACCATTTAACGGTTCCCGATCACCATACAGCAGAACGTGAACTTGTTGTGGCGTGAAATCTTTAATCGGAGTGAAAACGTCAAAACCGTGTTTTTTGCCTACCATCGCAAGCTGCTGGGCACGCCAGCTGAGATCCATGCTGCCGTAAACGGCCAACGCCCCATCCATTATGGAAAGATTTCTGTTCGGAATAACTTTGTCTTCAGATATCTCTGTGATTTCGCCTAAACCGTGGCAGGTTGTGCAGGCGCCGAAAGGCGAGTTGAATGAGAACATTCGTGGCTCAAGGCTTTCGAAGACTATTTCGGGGTGGTTTGGGCAGGCTCCAAACGTGCTGTACATGGTTTCGTCTTGGAAGCGTTCAAGCTCCTTTTTCTTTTCCGCCTCTGCTTCTTTCTGAGCGTCGATAACAATCATAGTTCCTTTTCCGACTTGAAGCGCCTGCTCCACGGCTTCGCTGATGCGGCTTCGTTCCTCATCCACGATTTCTACTGTGTCGATTACGGCTTCAATCCAGTGCTTCTCGTACCGTACAAGCTTGACTTCTTCCTTGATGTTGTCAGAATCGTAGATTTTCTGGTCCACCCGTATTTTTGTATAACCCTGTTTCTTGAGGTCGTCGAAAACCTGCTCATGCGTGCCTTTTATGCCGCGGATGATTGGCGCAAGGAAAACGAGCGTTTTTTCTTTTTCAGCCATGATTAGGCTGGTTATGTTTTCGGGGCTTTGAGGGTGGATCGAGCTGCCGCATTTGGGACAGTGATGTGTACCGATGCGGGCGAAAAGGAGCCTTAGGTAATCGTAGATTTCGGTGACTGTGCCGACCGTGGAACGGGGGTTTTTGCTGGTACTTTTCTGCTCGATCGAGATGGCGGGTGATAACCCTTCGATCGAGTCGACGTCGGGTTTATCCATTAAGCCGAGGAACTGCCGTGCGTAAGCGGATAGGCTTTCAACGTAGCGTCGCTGTCCCTCAGCGTAAATAGTATCAAAAGCAAGGGTGGATTTTCCCGATCCTGAGAGCCCAGTAATTACTATGAACTTGTTTCTGGGCAACTCTACATCGATGTTTTTGAGATTATGCTCTCTTGCACCCTTGATTGAGATGCTGTCTCTCATTAATGAATCAGTTTCCTTCTCCGTTTATTGTGAACTTAACAATTTTATTCAAGAGGGATTAGAACCTTTTTGATGCAAACCCCGCATTTTCTGGGTTCAACTTTCGTTTTTGATCTTTCTCGCCAACGCCAAATTCAACTCTGAAATAGTATCGCGCAGCTCAATCGCCCGTTCGAAATCAAGTTTCTCAGCGGCTTCCCTCATCTTTGCGTCTAACTCGATTATTTGCCGTTGAATGTCTGACTTAGGCAGGTGTTTTACGCCTTTGATCGTGCCTTCTTTGTGCGAAACGCCTTTAATTATTGTTGTTGGGGTTATGTTGTGGATTTGGTTGTAGCGTTTCTGGAAGGCACGTCGGTAATTGGTTATTTCCATGGCTCGCTTAATCGAAGATGTTTCTACGTCTGCGTAGAGGATAACTCTGCCGTTTACGTTTCTTGCCGCTCGTCCGATGGTTTGGATTAAGCTTCGTTCGTCCCGCAGGAACCCTTCTTTGTCAGCGTCTAGAATGAAGATGGTCGCGACCTCGGGTATATCCAAGCCTTCACGGAGCAGGTTGATGCCGACTAAAATGTCAAAGTCGCCGACTCGTAGTTGCCTCACGAGCTCTATGCGATCTAAGCTGTCGATGTCCGAGTGCATGTACCTGACGCGGAAACCTTCCTTAACCAGATAATCCGCCAAATCTTCAGCCATACGCTTTGTGAGGGTTGTGATTAGGATTCGGTCGCCCCGATCAATGGTTTTCTTGGCTTCCGTCATCAGATGTTGCATCTGCCCAGCGATCGGGTGAATCTCCACTTCAGGGTCCAAAAGCCCCGTTGGACGCGTGATTAACTCGACGGGTGGACCGCTTTTTTCCAGTTCATATTCGGCGGGAGTTGCGGAAACGAACAGAACTTTGCCCATTTTTCCCTCAAACTCATCAAACTTCAATGGCCTATTGTCGAGGGCGCTTGGGAGTCTGAACCCAAAGTCCACGAGGTTCTTTTTCCTCGCGTAGTCGCCGTTGTACATGGCTCGAGATTGGGGAATTGTTTGGTGGCTTTCGTCGATTATGAGCAAATAATCTTTGGGAAAATAATCCATCAGCGTGAATGGTGGTTCGCCTGGTCTGCGTCCGTCGAAGTGTCGGCTGTAGTTCTCCATACCTGCGCAGAACCCGATTTCTCGAATCATCTCTAAGTCGTAGTTTGTCCGTTGCTTAAGCCTCTGAGCCTCCAGCGGCGGAAGGTCGGGAAGCCTCTGCTCCAGCTCTTGATTGATATGCTCAAGCGCAAGTGTATGTTTCTCTTCAGGGACAACATATTGGCGTGCAGGGTAAAGCATCAACCGATCAACTGAAACTTTGACGTCGCCTGTTATTTGGTGCACTTCTTTGAGTTTGCCAATTCTGTCTCCATCAAGTTCGATGCGCAAAATATCGTTCTCGTAAGATGGTACAACATCTACTGTGTTTCCTCTTACGCGGAACCTGCCTGGTTCAAGTACCATGTCATTGCGTTCATACTGCATATCAACTAGGGCGTGGATGAGGTCTTGCCTCGCGATTTGTTTCCCAACGGCGAGATCTAGCGCCATACTTCTGAAGTCGTCTGGGTTTCCAAGGCTGTAAATGCAGCTGATGCTGGCGACAATTATTGTGTCATTTCGGCTGACTATGCTGGACACGGCGTGCATTCGCATCTTCTCGATTTCCTCGTTAACATCCGAGTCTTTTTCAATGTACATGTCCTGCGCAGGCAAATAGGATTCAGGCTGATAAAAATCATAAAAAGAAATGAAGAATTCAACTCGGTTGTGAGGGAAAAGCCCTCTCAGTTCCCCGTAGAGTTGAGCAGCTAAAATCTTGTTATGTGCGATAATCAACGCTGGCTTTTGCAGGCGGTTGATGACGTTCGCCATTATGAAGGTTTTTCCGCTGCCTGTGATTCCGAGGAGCGTTTGTTTGTCTTTCTTGGAAAAGTTGGCAGCTAATTTTTCGACGGCTTCAGCCTGTCCAGGTGACATTTTGTATGGTGCGATAAGTTCAAACTGCACTTTAGCTTCTCCAAGCAACCCTTCTAAGGAATGAGCCACCTGAATGAACTAATAAGGTTTTTTCCAAGAGATTGCAGTGTTTTCCATGACACGTGTCATAGTTGCTTCAAGTCGACTGCGACACATAAACGGGCAATCTTTACCTAAGGAACTCCACCAATCTCAATTGGAACAATCTCAAAACCCGTTATGTCACTTCTGCTTGAAGTCGCCAGATAAATCGAAATAGTTGCGGTTTGCCCACCGTTTAAACCTGCTAACGAATATGCATCTGGGGGAGTCCTATGTGGGTTAAATCGATTGAGTTGATTTGTTTGTCTCCGCTGAATATTGTTGCAGTCAAGAAAACGTATGCGAAAGTTGGAGAAACTGGATGAGGATTAGGCATCGGTAACTGAGTTGAATAATCATTGCGTATTGTGACGTTGATAATAAGGCATGGTTCGTCTGTTTCAACTACTGGCGGGCTGCCTGATTTGCTCCCAAGAGCGGTGCGGGTGATGTAAGGGTAAGAACCAGAACTCACGTTTGCTGAAACAACAAATATCCTGGTGGTGTTGCCTCGGAATGTCAAATAGTAGCCGGTAATTGGTTGCATCGGTGCAAGATCGGGTTTGACTGCATGGGATGGCCAAAAGGAGATTTGTGATGTGACCCAAAATGAAGCCAACAAAACTGCCGCGAGCGCCAACACTGCAATGATTAATTTGTTTTTCTTGTTGAATCGATTTGCGCTTTGGCCAGAGTTTGCCATGCATTAAGTGTACTTGTAGAAAACTTTTTAGCTCTTTGCCACAGAACAGTTGTTCTAAGAGTGGTTTGTCCGCCATACTGGACTTTGATCCTATTACTAATTATGTTGCAAAAGAACATATCAGTTTTTAAGACGAAACTTAGTGCTGGTTGTCTTAATTCACTTTCATTGTGCCGAATTTGCCGACGTTAAGTTGGTTTTCGCCTTTGAAGCTGGTTATGTAACCGTTGTCTATTTTTATGTTGTCACCAACATTAACCATGTCGATCTGCTCGTTCCAAAGAGTCAGTTTGATGCTTCCTGTTTCGTCCGCAACCACTGCGTCAACGATTCGGTACGTTTCGTCTTTAAAGCGTGATTTGACTTCGCGTGGGTCGCCTTTTTCTACAACTTTCGCTTCAACGCTAACCCGTTTCATCCCGTTCTGCAAGTCTTTAATTGCTGTCAACCAAATTCACCCTAAACTATGTTCCTCGCTATAGAGTTTTCAATTGCAAAGGTGAATTTCAATCATATAAATCTTGCCTAACAAATAACTAGACGCTAAACGGCAAGGAAAGTAAGAAAAAACCGCAAAAAAAGAAATTTGGGTTGTTTTAAACTAATCCTACGAGCAGAAGTGATAGGAAGATCGTGACAGCTATGGCGACGGCGGCGATTATTATTCTTTTTGACATTGAAAACTCCGGTTTTAATGTCCCTATAATAATTGTGCTTAAGGCGCCAACCCAGATGTAAGAGATGATGAACGTTAGGAAAATCACGCTTCCGAAACCCGCAGTGGCAGAGTTGATGTTGTTGAGGATGGCTTGAGACTGGGCCGTTAGGCTGCCTGCTGTTCCCGCATAGGTTGTTGCTCCGAAAAAGTTGAAGCGGACTCCGAGGGCTATGTCATATGGGTAGTAGAGGGTTGGCAGTGTGGCTGCAGCGATAAGGTTAACCAGTGCTCTGATATCCAAAACGATCAGTGCGTATCCTGTGGCGACGAAGAGGGGTTTCCAAACATGAGCGGTTTTCAACCCATAAAAGAATAGGTAGATTATCCCTGTTAACGCGAACCAGATTAATATGAATTGGAAACCGTATGACGACAGAAACTGTTCAACAAGACCGAGGCTGTTAGTCTGCTCAGGGCTCTCAAATTGTCCTCGGAAGAACAAGGCGCCGATGCGGACGGTTATGTTTGAGTCGCCTGGGTACGTTAGGCTTAATTGTAATGCTGTAATGTTACCCCACGATGGCGTACCTGTGGAGGTCCAACCTGGCGCTTTGGATCCCAGAGGGATGGTTAAATTGTTCCAGACTCCCACTTTCGCTGAGTTTAGGGATGAGGTTAGGTCATATGTATAGTAATTTGTGTCGTTAATTGAATACAAAGTTAAAGCGGCGCTCCTAGGCGCCGCGGGAGGGGCCACCAGCTTTATGGTCATAGAAAGGTTTTGGTATCCTGACGGGGCGTTGCAATCAACGTTGAAAACGTTGCCCAAAGCCGCTGTAATGTTGTTTGTGTGAGTAGCATCCATTTCTAAGCTGCTGTTTCCAAACACGCTGTAGTCGCCGCCTATCGCAGCCACATAAATGCTATAGTTGAAGGGGTCAGCGAGATTGTTGCTTAGAGCCACGTTTGAGCTGCCTGTCCACGAGGTGGAGTTGATGAAATTCTGTTGCTGGCCAACCTCGGGCACCGTGTTCTCAGTGTAAATCTTCGAGAACTGGACAAACTCAAAGCCTATTGTTAAGCCCACGAAAAGGACTAGAACTAAAAGTGCGCCTATGTATTTGGGGTTTTCAATGATTTTTTTGAAGGCTTTTGAGGGTGCGTAAACTACTTGTGCGAGGTCGTTGAGAAACAATCTCTTGGCTCCTCGCTATGTGTGTTTCACTGTTATTTATTAAACTATTTGTTACATCCCGAGTTTGAAGCGGCGATAAGTCTGGTAGTCCACATATTCTATGAATGGATTTTCAGCTTGGAATTTAACGTTGGCTTTTTGTTGCTTACGCTTGTCAACCAGTTGGTTTGTGGTTCTAAGCAGGTACGCGTCGCTTCCGGCGCCTGACCCGTAGCTGCCCACTAAAATTAGCTCTTCAGGCTTAGCGATGTCGAGAATTGAAGCTAAACTCAAGGGTACGCAGCCAGAATACGTATTGCCGAACTTGTTAATCATGATCCCGGGCAAATATTGTTCGTCCTTAAAGCCAAGTTCTTTAGCTATTCTCGCTGGGAACTGCGGGTTAGGCTGATGCGCAACGAAATATGCTATGTCATTTGCTTTGAGGTTGAAGCGTTCCATGAGTTTGCATGTTGATTTGCGGACATGCTTAAAGTAAGCGGGGTCGCCTGTGAATCTTCCGCCATGCATCGGGAAAGCTTCGCCATCTCGACGCCAGAAATCAGGCGTATCAGAGGTGCAGGAGTACCAACCTTCCACCTGAGCTATCACATCATTTTTGCCGAAAATAAAAGCGGCGCCGCCGTAACCGACAAACGTGTCTAGTTCGCCGCCTGGGCAACCTCTTGGTGCTGCTTGGGAATTATCCGCTCCGATAGCCATGGCGTATTTTATTCCTGAACGCGGGTAGCTGACGAGGGCGCACGCATCCTTAAACATACTTGTAGCCGCTTTGCACGCGAACTCTGTGTCTACTGCGTCGACACCTTGGACGTCGCCGTCTTCTTCGCCAAGCTTTAGCACCTGAGCTACCTTAGACGCAATAGGTTTAACTGAATACGGGTTGGATTCTGAGCCTACATAAACTTTGCCGATGAGTTTACTGTCGACGCCTGAATGGATTAGAGCGAGTTTTCCTGCTTCCACAGCCGCCGTTATGGAGTCTTCATCGACGAATGGGACAGCGCGTTCTAACCCTGCTTCTTTTATTCGGAACTTTGAAGTGTAAACGCCATAGCCGACCACACCAGGCAACTGATATTCCTTGTTGGGCGCAGTTACTTTGTATTCTTGGTGCGGGTAGTACTCGTCGGCTAAAGTGAAAGCCAGAGAAATGGTTGGAACAACTTCGCTTTTTCCAACGGAGTAGCGCCTACGGAAACGAGGTACAACTTCTCTTCCTTCAAGGCTTGTCAAGTCAATGTCTTTAGCGTCAGATATGAGCTGGTCAGTTAATCTTGCTGGCACACGAATTTTGCCATTGTGGAAAGAAACGATCCCGTAGACGAAGCTTGATAGCTTCATGAACTTGTTTGTGGGTTCATTGATGAATGTGCACAACTCAAGTTTTCCTTTGTCGTAAAACAGGTCGATGTTTTCCATTTTTCCGTAGCTTTTTCTGCCGCAGTTGCTGCAGTAATCTCTCACTTCAAAGTATTCTTTTCCGCAACTCTGGCATCGGCTAGCCCGCAACCTGTCACCTAAATAAGAGACCCGTCGCTCAATCGGTTCGCTACTCAAGATTTCTTTTCTCCTAAAATAGTCACGTAAGCTTTGGTTCCGAAGCCTTCAAACTCCGAAACGCAACCCTTCTTAGGTGAACCATCAACGAATTTGACTTGACGTGTCCCAGCCTCACCTCTTAACTGGCGGTAAACCTCAAAAATCTGTGCTCCGCCAGTGGCGCCGAACGGGTTCCCGTCTGCTTTTAATCCGCCGTCGGTGTTGACGAAGATCTGTTTGCCGTTTATTTCATAGAAGTTCCTGTTGTTTTGGTAGCTTTCATATATGCCTTTCCAAGCTGTCCCTGGCTCGATGAAGCCCAAATCTTCAAGGGAGGCAAGCTCCATCATAGTTGACTGGTCACTTATCTCGATAACTTGCATATCAGATAAGGCGATCTTCGCAGTTTGAAGTGCGTTTTTCATGGCGATTTCAGCAGCCACAAAACGGGACAAATCTTCCCTCGCCGAATAATTTAGGTAGTCAGTGGCTGAACTGCACGCTAAAACAGAAACTGGTTTATCGCACCGCTTTTTGGCTGTGGCTTCACTTGTAAGAATCAACGCTGATGCGCCGTCGGAAATCGGGGCAAAATCAAACATGCCTAAAGGTTTGTGCGCTGTTTTCCTTGCGTGCAAAACTTGTTCGACTGTGATCGGTCTTTGATACTGTGCATTCTTGTTTTTGGTTGCGTTTGCATGGTTTTTAACTGAAACATACGCTAAGGCAACGTTGAGTTTCTCGAGGTTTTCGCCTGTGATATGATATTTCTTTATGTAAGCACGTAGCAGAAGCTCGTGGTTGGATTCTGGGGTGCCGCCTGCAAAGTAGCTCCACGGATCTTCCAATAGCATCAAGTCGTCCCGTATTTTGTCCCAGCGGTCCGTCATTTTTTCTATACCGCCGACGAGAACAGTATTGTATACTCCTGCCTGAATCGCATGGCACGCGGTTAGGAGTGCGGCGCTGAAAGAACGAGTTACCTCCATGGGCACATGCAGCTCAGTGAGTTCTGAAAGAAAGCCCTCTTCTAAGCCCAATTTGTTTGTAATTGGGAGAAAACAATCCGACATGTAGCAGGCTTCAAGGTCTTTGCGTTCTAAGTTGCATTCGTTTGAAGCTGCGAGCCAAGCTTCCTCAATAAGTTTCTCAGGTTCTTTACCGTAGTGCTCCCCAAACTTGGTTCTGCCAACAGCAACGATCGCTGGTCGATTTAGCAAGATGAAGTCTTCCCTTTACTGTAGCAGTTAACCTTTTCTGAAAAGGCTATTAAGTGTTTGCTATATTTCAAGTAAAAATTCGGGAAAAGCCAGTTACCTGATATATCGAGTAGCAAGTGAAGCAGGTGATTGCTTGGTTATTTACGGGCCTTCATCAGAGAATGTACTGCGTATTTTATAGGTGCGAACACATGAAACAATGCGATAAAGTGACGCCCAATGTGGCAAGACGGAAACATCTAATGTGGAGAATACAAAAAATCAGCCAAAAACAAAAACTACGAAATCAGCTCGGAGGAAACTCCATCTACCTCTTTTATCGTCAGCTGGCGCTTGAGGGTTTTAACCAGGTTTTGTAGGTTCCTGCTCAACTCAACCGGGTAAACAGGTGCATCTGTTAGAGCCTTGTATTCTCTTGGAAGCTTAGAAAGGTTCTCGGCAGCATAAGCTCGAATTTGCTCAAGCGATGGAAGAGCATAAGTTAACACCCCTTTTTCCATCATTTTAATCAGCAGCGGTTCAGCATCAACTTTTTCATCTGCCAAAGCAATCACATCTCTCTCGAACTTGCACTCAGTGTCCCTGAAACGGTAGACCTGTTTTCTGCCTGGAAGAGTGATTTTGTCCTTGCTTAGCTTCATTATAGGCGAAAACGTGTCGTCAGCGCCCATGGTTTCGCAGAGCTTGTAAATCACGTCGAGGTAGGGTCTGTCAGCAGAAGTTCCCATTTTTGTTCCCACTCCAAAAAAATCAATCTTCGCGCCTTCGCCAAAGAGCTCTTCTATTTTGAATTCATCCAAATCGCCGCTGGCAAAGATTTTCACATAGTTTAAGCCTTCTGCGTCGAGGAACTTTCGGATTTTCTTGCTATCCTTGGCTAAATCGCCGCTGTCCAAGCGGACGCCGCCTAGTTTGTAGCCTTTTGCTTCAAGTTCTTTGGCTACTTCTGCGGCTTTTTCTGCGCCTGAGATATCGTCGTAAGTGTCTATGAGAAGCGTGGACTTATCAGGGAAAGTTTGGGTGAAAGCTCGGAACGCATCAATCTCTTTGGGGTAAGACATGACAAAGGAATGCGCCATGGTTCCGAAGACTGGGATGCCGTAAACCTGCCCTGCCAAAACGTTGCTTGTTCCTTGGCAACCTGCGATGAAGCTACTCCGCGCAACTTTCATTCCAGCGTCGGTGCCTTGCTCCCTTCTCAGCCCGAACTCGATAACTTGCTTGCCTTCGGCTGCATGCACCACCCGCGAGGCTTTGGTGGCTATCATGGTTTGCAAGTTAACTGTGTTAAGCAGGAAAGTCTCAGCCAACTGTGCCTCAATTATCGGTGCCGTAATGCGGATTAAGGGTTCGTTGGGAAAAACCACTGAGCCTTCCATCACAGCCCAAACTTCACCCGTGAACTTAAAGCTCCGCAAATAATCCAGAAAATCCCTGTTGAAACCCTGTGTTTCAAGGTAATCCAGATGCTCGCTGGTGAACCTGATGTTTTGCAGGTACTGTAGACTCTGCTCTAGACCTGCGAAGAGGAAGTAGGAGCGGTTTTCAGGCAGGCGCCTGATAAACAGGTCAAAAGTGGCTTGCTCAAAATTCTTGTTATCAAAGTAGCTTGCACACATGGTTAACTCGTAAAAATCCGTGAACAAGCTCATGTTTTCTTCTTTGAGAAAATTAAGAAATGAATTCATACGTTATAAGAGAATTCGTTTGTGATTTAATTCTTTCTAGAAGACCTTTCTTTTGAGAGCTTGCTTGCCAGGCTATTTTGGGCTTGTATCGTTGGTGTTCTAACAAGTAGATTTGGTAGTTATTTCCAATAACGAAACTCATGATTTCCAATGCCAACGGTGTACCCAGTTAAGAGTTCTCCGCAACTGGAAACTCTTCACTGCACTCTTAATCGGCATAGCGCTCGCTTCCACGTTCTTTGCATGCATCGATGTTAAAGCTAGCTCTGCCGAGCGGTGCGCGGACAAGATATGCGGCGACGGCTACGTTCAAAAAAGGCAAAGCCTAAGAAATGTAAAGGACAGCCTCAGAGAAGAGTTCTCAAGAATGAGCGTAATCTCTTAACTATGCAAGGTGACGTTGTTGATGGAGTGATTTCCTTCTTTTCCAAACTCAAAGCCTATTGCTGTCAGATCTTACAATCCTGCCTATAGGCCGAGAACTAAGTACAGTAGGCCACTTGCTATTGCTATGACGCCGAGTACAGCGGTAAGATAAGTTATCTTTTGCTTTCCAGCCACTTTGATGAGAAAATCGATTAGAAATAGGCTAATAACTGTTGAGGTGACGATTGCGATGGCTAGTCCCGATACTCCTATTGCAGATATGGAAGCTGCAACATTATTTCTGCTTGCAACTAGAGTTAATCCAAAGGCTCCTGCCGCGGCGAAGATTCCTGCAATGAAGGATAATCTGAAGGTTTCGTCGGGTTCGATGCCTAGTAATAGCATGGCGCTTGTTGTAATTCCTGACCTGCTAACGCCTGGCAGAGCTGATATTCCCTGTGTGATTCCTATTAAGATGTAGTCTTTAATAGTGAGGTTCTCCAGCTTTCTGAAAGCTACTCCCTTTTGCTGCTTCTTTTTGGAGTATCTTATCAGTGTTGCATCGCCTATGAGGACAAGGCCTATAATTAGCATGGGTATGCCCAATGCTACTGACGGTATTGAATCCGCGATTAGATATAGCGGAGCAGCAATTATGCCCGTAACTATCGTAACTACAAGAACGTAATAGAAAAGTTTACGTTTCATTGGATCTTTCGAACCTGCTAAAACCTGCACTAGTTTAACTAAATCTTTTCTAAAGTAAATTACTGCGGCGGTCAACGTGCCTATCTCCATAAATAAGCCAAAAGTGTATGCTTGTTGGTACGTGAGCTTTAGCAAGATAGTTGAAGAAACAATTATCTGTGTTTTGCTGCTTATTGGTAGCCACTCTGAAATGCCCTGAATGATTCCAATTATTATGGAATAGAGCAGTTGGATAAGAGTCATGGCAATTCAGCTTAGAAATTGAGAATGGGTGCCTGCTGCAATAAAAGTTTTAGGGTTAAATCTCAAATCTTGACGCAAAACGTTTTAGAGCATAGGTAGAAGTCCAAGCAACCCAATTATTCCTCCTGCGACCACGATTAGTGCGGCTATCCAGAAGGCGAGTGTCTCGTATTTCTTGTATTGGTTTCCATTCATGACTTCCTTTTTGGTTACAAGCTTGCCCAGAAAATACAGCGACGGTATAAGAACTATTGGAAATATGAACATCATGTTTAGCATCAACTGGATGTAGCCGCTTATGACAACCACGATAACAAGCGCTGGTATTGCTTCGAGGGCGTATATTTCGAGAAAGTTTGCTCTTGACTTGGGTCCAGATGCGTGTCCAGTTGCTTCCAGAACTCCCCAGGCTGAGCCAAGCGACACCACCACGAGGGCTAAGAAACCTGCGAAGATAAATCCCAACCCCATTATGGGTTCCGCATAGGTGCCGAAAACGGGCAACGCTTTAGTCAACTCGCTGATGTCGATTAGTTTGTCTCCGCTGAAAGCATTCAACCCGACCACGACAAGTATAATCATGAGGATTTCCGAAACCACGGCTCCTATCAAAGTTTCAAGCCGCTCGTTTTTGAGGTCTTTAACCTGCTTGTGTCTTCGGGAATCTGCGCCTGAATGGAAATAAAGCATCCAGGGCATGATAACCGCGCCTACGCTTGCTGCAAGTAAGTACGCGAAGGAAGGGTTACCGTATGGTTGCATTGGCGAAAGGCCTAGCGAAACAAACAGGCCGAAATTAACGTGGAAAACAAAGGTTGAGCTGACTATTGCAATCATTAGCAAAAAACTTACTGGTATGAGTACTTTTTCGGCTTGGTGGTACTGCCGCCCGAATACTATCAGAGTGTGGATCCCGAACACAATGATTAACCCCAAAATCACTGGAAAGCCAATCAATGCGAAACCGATTGCGATGCCAGCATACTGCGCAATGTACTCTAAAAAGTCGCTCAGACCCATGGGGATAGCAGCGATGACAGCGGCTTTTTTTCCGAAATTGATTCTTATCTGTTCTCCAAGTCCTCTGCCTGAGGCAATTCCAAGGCGACCCGCGGCATCCTGAATTATGAAAAGCGGAAAAATCAAAACTATCAGGATGAAAATCATTCGGTAGCCCCAGCTTGCGCCTGCTTGGAGTCCAGTGATGATGGAGGCTACGTCAACATCGGCTATCATTACGATCCATGCCGGTCCGAAGTTTCTAAGCCAGTCGCTGACTTTTTGATTGATGCTCTCACCTCACTTAGGTGTGCCTAAGTGCATTCTAGCATATTAATATTTAGGTATGCCTAAGTCATTCGCTCCAAAAAAACAGCTTGGCAAAGTTAAAATTTATATGACGATCGAGAATAATCTTATAAGTGAAGCCAATGAGCGTCTCCGAAAGTGTTGAAGAATACTTAGAAACACTCTGGATATCAGAGGAACAAGGGGAAAAAATGGCGCACCTAAAGTGGATAGCTGACCATTTGGAAATAGCTGCGCCGAGCGCATTGGAAATGCTGAAAAAGCTGGAAAAAGAAGGTCTCGTAATCTACAAGGTAAGGCAAGGCATCGAGCTCACAGACAAGGGACGCGCTATAGCCAGAAGAATAATTCGGGCGCATAGGTTAACCGAAGTTCTGATGAAAGAAACCCTCAAAACAGACATACGGGAGGAAACCGTTTGCGGCATGGAGCATCACATGGATGAAGAATTCATGGACGCACTATGCACACTGCTCAAGCATCCAACAAAATGCCCGCATGGACACCCTATCCCAAAAGGCAAATGCTGTCCATAAAAATTCTTTTTCCAATTTTATTTAATTTCAGGAATTGTTTCTTTTCCCGCTCCTTAGCTGACGACTTTCCTGAACTGGTAAAGTGTGGTTGCGAAAGTAGCAACTGCAATCAGCCCGATTACTGCATACGCAGACAATAGACTGCTCCAAGTCAAACCGCCCTGAACCAATTCACGTGTTACATTTGAAGCATAGCTCACTGGATTGTACCTAGAGACAACCTGCGCCCAGGAAGGAAAGAAGGAAGTGGGGAACACGGCGCTGCTTACAAAGATGAGCGGAAAGAATAGTACACCAGAAATCGCAGAGATAGTCTCGGTTTTCCTGGTTTTAATCCCTATTACTAGGAAGATGCCTGACAAGGCTAGTTCAAAGAATGCGACCGTTACCAACATGAGCAGTATTCCAGGAATTCCAGTGGCGATAGTCACGCCCAGCCCAATTCCGACGACAATTGTTATGGCTGACTGAGCTACTACCACAAAAACATCTGTTAACAATCTGCCGAGCAAGATTGCTGGTCTGCTAACTTGAGTGAGTATCAGCTTCGAAAGGAAACCCGAATTCAGGTCGTTCGCAATCGAAACCCCGCCTTGGGGTGCACTAATCATAGCGTTTAGCACAACAATTCCAGGCGTCAGATAGTCGAGGTAGTTTCCGGAAACACCTGGAAAGGCGCTAAACTTTGTAAGCAACTGCGAGAAGAGGAAGAGAAACAGCAAGGGCGTAACAAGATTCGTCGCCAGCAAGGTAGGATTCCTAACAAGCTTCGTCAGATACCTCTCAAGAAGAGATTGTATATCGTAGAGTAATGCCACACCCATCACCTCACATCAGGAAGGGCTCGGTTTCCTTCCTACCGAGCTCTTCTGACCTAATCCTCCGGCCTGTTTGACGCAGAAATACATCGTCTAAAGTCGGAGAAGAAATGCTTAGAAACGCCGGGCGAATGCCATTTCGATCAAGCGATGTCACAACATCGACCATTATCTGACCAGCGTTCTTTGCGTAGGCAACAATATCCCCATCCGAATCAATGACGTTGCTAACCCCTTGGATCGTTTTCAGAATTTCCTTCGTTTTTGATTTCAAAAGAGCGTCCGCCCCTTCTTTGAGCGTCAGCGTTATCGTTTCGCCTCCTAATGCTGCTTTGAGCTGTGCAGGGGAACCACTTGAGATAAGCTTACCGTGATCAATTATTGAGAGTTCCCGACAAAGGCGGTCAGCTTCCTCCAAATACTGGGTAGTGAGGAAGACGGTTATGCCCTCCTCCTTATTCAGTTTCTGCAGATAATCCCAGATTGCAGCACGGGACTGGGTGTCAAGTCCTGTGGTCGGCTCATCCAAGAACAACAGCTTCGGCTTGTGAATGAGAGCTGAAGCCAAGTCTAACCTCTTCCTCATCCCGCCCGAGTAGCGACCTGCAGGTTTCTTCGCCACTTCCTCAAGCTGCACGAGCTTCAGCAGCTCATCTACTCGATCCTTGAGAACCGGGTCATGGAGCTGTTGTAAACGACCCTGAAGACGCAGATTCTCCCTCCCAGTGAGGTCTACATCAAGGCTTGTTTCCTGGCTTAGGACTCCAATAACTTTTCGGATTTCCTTAGGCGATTTGTCTAAATCGTATCCAGCCACCGATACTTGTCCTGACGTTTTTTTGAGAAGGGTGGTTAGGACCTTGATGGCTGTGCTTTTTCCCGCGCCGTTTGGTCCTAGAAAACCGAAAAACTCGCCTTGGCGTACTTTAAACGAGATTCCGTCCAGAGCTTTTGTGGCGTCGGAATACACTTCCACAAGGTTTTCGACTGAAATTATGTCTGACGCATGATTATTCATGTTTTATTCCTCGTTTTCGGAATGGGCGTACTTAGGCGCACCTAATTAGGTATGCCTAAACAAATATGGCTAAGCACGCGCCGCATATAAACATTTAGGAGAACCTAAGTTGAGCTGATGGTTAAAGGGAACAAATCAAACTTCATTAGCTTAAACGAAACACAAAACCCTATTTTTGTTGCGAATCCTTTTTGTTTACCTTAATCTCATAGGTAACTTAGGGAAAATTGTGCCGTTAATCACCAAGTTTGACCCGTGGCAAAGCGGATTATGCACCTGCCCCCCCAAGCTTACCTTTAATCCTTACACGGGTTGCGATCACCAGTGCATCTACTGCTACGCTTCGAGCTACATTCCAAACTTTAAGGATTGCAGGCCCAAAAAGGAACTGCTAGCTGTTCTAAAAAGGGAAGCGGCAAGGCTGAACGGCGAAACCATTTCGTTATGCAACTCTTCCGATCCTTACCCGCGTGTGGAAGCTTCTGAAGGCTTGACTAGACGATGCCTCGAAATCCTAGCCGAATGCAACTGCAAAATTCAGATAATCACCAAAAGCAACTTAGTAACACGGGATTACGATCTTCTAATCAAGGTGCCTTCAACTGTGGCGTTAACAATAACCACTGAAGACGATAGTTTAGCGAAAGTCATCGAGCCGTTTGCTCCTTCTTCTTCTCAGCGTATTAGGGCAGTACAGGACCTAATCAAAGCAGGAATACCAGTCTCAGTGCGAATAGATCCGATCATACCCTTAGTCAATGATCAACTGCAAAATCTACAAAGTTTTATCGCCACCCTTTCAGGAATAGGAGTCAAACACTTAACATGCTCAACATACAAAGCTAAACCTGACAATTGGATGCGACTCAATCAAGTCATGCCTAAAGCAGCAGAAAAAATCAAACACTTGTATTTTCAGCAGGGCGAGAGGATTGGAGGCAGTATGCTTCTGGCAAAAGAGGTTAGGTTTAAGATTCTCAAAAGCGTTCGTGACTTAGCAGACGCGAACAATATGAAGTTTGGCGTTTGCAGGGAGGGATTAGCGCAGCTGAACACGGCGTCGTGTGATGGGTCATGGCTAATGCCAAAGCTGAAGGAGAGATAGCGTCTGCAGAACCGTGTTATCATGCTTGTTGATTTTGATTATTTCTTTGCGCAATGCGAGGAGCTTCGAAATCCAACCATCAAGGACAAACCCGTCGTCGTCGGAGTCTACTCGGGACGCACAGAAAACAGCGGAGCCGTTAGCACCAGCAACTACATAGCCAGAAAACACGCCATTAAATCAGGCATGCCCCTTTTCATGGCTAAACATAAGCTTGAGGGCACCGACGCCGTTTTTCTCCCAGTGGATCACGAATATTACGAGCAAATAAGTAACCGCATAATGCAGATTCTCAAGGGATACGCAACCTGCCTTGAACAGGTTAGCATTGACGAAGCTTACCTGGACGTGACTGCGCAGGTTCAAGGCAGCTTTGAAAAGGCAAGGGATTACGCCCAAAAAATAAAGGACGGCGTCAAAAGTCAAGTAGGGATTTCCTTTTCCGTGGGCGTCGGACCCAACAAGCTTGTTTCTAAGATTGCCTGCGACAGCCAGAAACCCGACGGCTTAACAATAGTGAAGCCTGAGGAAGCGAAAGGTTTTCTTGCGCCGCTATCGGTTGATCGCCTCTTAGGTGTCGGGAAGAAGACTTCGGCGGTCATGGAATCTTTAGGCATCAAAACAGTGGGCGACTTGGCTGTCTTTGATGTGCAGCGACTTGTAGCGATATGGGGAAAAATACTGGGAATCTACTTCCATAACGCAGCCAACGCCATTGACAACGATCCTCTCCAAGAACAGGGCGAAGCAGAATCCATAAGTCGAATTGGCACGCTCAAACAGGATTCGCGAGACTTATCGTTTATTCTGCAAAAAACGGACGAATTAACCGAAGATGTGGCGAAAGATGTTGCAGTGAGAAATTTGAGTTTTAGGCAGGTGTCAATTTATGTTGTCTTGACTGATTTAAGCAGCAAGAGCAGGTCCGTGACGCTCGAGCAAGCAGCCAAAGACAAGGAAACAATACATAGAAACGTCATGGACCTGTTTGCAAAATTCTTGAGTGAAACTCCGCTTGACGTCCGAAGAGTCGGCGTTAAAGTTTCAGGCTTCAGTAGGGAAGAACCATGTCAAAAGCAATTGACACACTTTTTCCAACCAACCTAAATTTTAGTAAAGTTTTATTCCACGTAAATCCAACTATATGTGGGTTAAGTTTTTGAGTTCTGAACAGCCGAACAAGAAGAAACTGCCGCCTAATCAAGAAGAGACTGGCCGTCTTTTACGTTGGGGTATTGATCATCCAGGAATAACTTCGACTAATCCTCAAATTAAACTTGAAAACTACACGTTAACTATTGATGGCGAAGTTGAAAACCCAGTTAAGCTTAGCTGGAATGACTTCATGAAACTGCCAAAAACTGTTTCAATAAGCGATTTCCACTGCGTCGAAGGCTGGAGTGTTCTGGGTTGCAAGTGGGAAGGCGTGAACATCCGCGAAATCGAAAAGCTGGTTAGGCCGAAAGAAGTCGCTAAAGCCGTGACTTTTGAATCCGCAGACTCATATACCACTTCACTTTTTCGACAGGAGTTGCAAGGTTCCGACGTGCTTTTGGCTTACAAGCTCAACGATGTAGTGCTCGAGGAAGGCTACGGGTTTCCAGTGCGCCTCGTAGTTCCAAATAAATACGCCTACAAAAGCGCGTTATGGGTGGTACATCTGCAGTTTACCCGCGGCAAGGCTTTAGGTTTTTGGGAACGGCGTGGCTACAGCGACAGTGCGGATGTATGGAAGAATGACCGTTTTCGACGATGAAACGCGCCTTTTGGCATAAACAACGCTTTGTAGGCTGATTGTTTTCGTACGATAATTTTTTTGATTGTAAATTACTGTTTTGAAGCTGGATAACGTTTATAAGCTTGCTTTAATACTGTCGGGAGCATTAAGAGGTTAAGTTATGTCTCAAGAAAGCAGAGAGGCACAAACCCGGAAATGCGAACTGCTATCCACAAGTATCCCTGATGGTTGCGCTGTTGTTACAGCGGAAAGTAGCAAACAAAGTGTGCCTTTGCAGAAAAGAAAAGAAGAAGCCAAAAAACCACTGTATCTTAACAGGATTTAAGATCGAGCATCAGCTTCATTAATCAAACCAATTCTTATGCTCTTTAAATCTTTTATAGTCATTTACTCATCCGGTTAGAGCGAGAAGAAGGCAAAAAGATTGGATTACACTGAGGTTAAACTTGGCCGTGTCTTTATTCTTAGACTTTATCAGGGCGAGCGTATCCATGAAGTTTTAGAGAGATTTGCGGAAGAAAAGGAGGTTTCAAGTGCTTTGTGTTTCTTTTTAGGCGGAGCAGAAGATAAAAGCAAGGTGGTTGTTGGACCAAGAGACGGCACAGTGTTGCCGCCTGAACCCATGGTAACCCTGCTCAAAGGGGTCCACGAAGGCTGCGGATTAGGAACAATCTTCACTAACGAGCAAGGCAAACCGAAACTACACATGCACGCAAGTTTTGGAAGAAACGATAATGCTGTTACAGGCTGCATCCGTTTGGGAGTGGATGTTTGGCAAATCGGTGAAGTTGTCATCTTGGAGCTTGCCGGCGGCTCTGTTAGAAGAGCGAAGGATATGAAAACGGGTTTTGAACTCTTAGAAGTGAGTTAAAAATCAAGTTTGGGTTTGGTTAAAACGTACCAGGAAGAGCCTGTTAGGCATTTGGCCAAAGAACGGTTGATCCGTTGGGACTCCGAATCTGCCTGTGTTGTATATCGTTTGGAGAATGTCCCCATAGGTTAATGTGGTGTTGTAGAAAGGCGTGTTTGATCCGTAATCGTACAGAATTATGTATTTGACATTGCGTTGCTCGCATAGATTTAGGAATTGGGTAATGTTGAAATCGGGTGTAAAAGTGTCCACGGCGAGTTCTGGGTACTGCCAAATCTGTTTTTCAGACATATTTGGCGGCATATAAAACCAGAACATATCTTGATACAGCATGTTGGAGGCGCAGACAATTACTGCTGATTGGTTTTGGTCTAGATGATCAGCTAGATAGTTTGTGGTTGCTTGAATGGGAATGCCAATTTCATCCCTCGCTGTCATCTCATAGGCGTTATAACTTGTGTAAGCGATTGTTGACGCTATGAGGAAAATGAAGAGCCCCGCTGCAAGTTTTTTCTTTCGAACGTCGCTGACCCCTAAAGTCTTTGGTTTCCATGAACTCACTTTGCCGTAGAGAAAAGCAATGAAGCTCGTTGCCGAAATAGCTAAAATCGGAAAAAGCAGGTCTACATAACGCCATTGTCTGTCAGGGATTACAGTGAAGAAAGCATAAACTGCTATGAACCAAGTAAGGAGAAAAACGTCTTGTTTTTTTCTCCTGTAGGCGAACAAACCTAAACCGCATAAACCTAATGCCATTATAGGTACCGAGATTGGATTGACGGGGACGCCTGGAAAGGGCGAAGACATTTCAATCAAATAAAAAACAGGGATGAAGAACCTGTTGCTGTAGGAAGGTCTGTTTTGTCCTCCAACGTTAACTACGTATAGGATGGTTTGGAATTTTGATGAACCGGCAAACTGGTAGATCATAACAAACCAAGGTGCCACCACCACTATAGCTATTAAAACTATGACTAACAGTTTTGCAAGGCTTATCTTCAATCTTTTCCTGCAGAGAAAAAGAACACTCAAAAACATCGCTAAGGCGGCAACCAAAATTTGGTATTTGGCTAAAATGCCGATGCCTAAGGCTAAGCCGCTTAAAACAAGCGCCTTGTTGCTGTTACTGCTTATCCAAGTGTAAAAAAGAAACATCACAAGCGTGAAAAAGAATATGATCACAGTTTCAAGCAACGTTACTCTTGAAACCCAAAAGAACCCTGGCATGGTGGCGAGCAAGACGCTTGCTATAAAAGCATTTCTCGCTCCATAAGCACGTTTAGAAAACTCGAATACAACCCACAGGGCAAGCAAAGCAAAAGTTACGGAGACCAACCTTCCAGCAAAAGTGCTTACGCCGAAAGCTTCCAAGTAACCTGCAGTTATCAAGTCAAAAAATGGCGGATAATAACCGTTTACAGACAGATACGTGTACGTCTGGTCCCGAGTTAGCAACAACCCTCCGTACAGGTGAGGCATCTCGTCCCATTGCGGCGACATAAAGCCCAGACTTAACGTAAGCAGGTAAATGTAAATAACTGCGAAAGCAAGGAAAGCCAGTCGCCACTTGTTAGTTTTGACTGCTAGCTTTAGCTGATACGCCATGGCGATGCTGCCTGACTGCTGGGTTGAACCATGACTTGTATTTGGTTGCTTAATGGTCCGCCTCTCTCCCTATTGCAAAGCATTATTTCACAGGATGTAAAAAAGCGTTTGTTAAATCTGGCTTTGCGCATCTAATTTTTGACTGTTACAACTTTTTACCCAAAAGAGTCTTATGGCAGCAACTTAAAATGTATTGAAACCAAGCGCACCACAAAAGTTGGCAAGTGTCCAAAACATGAAGTTGTCTATCGTTATACCTGCGTTTAACGAAGAAAAAAGAATTAAGCATACTTTGGATTGCTTGGTTGAACGATTCAACGGCTCCTGCGAAATCCTAATTGTATCTGAAAGCAGGGACAAAACGGATGATATTGTAACAGAGTTTTGCAGGAATTCAGCATGCATCAAGCTTATTTCTTCAGACCGTAGACTCGGAAAAGGCGGCGCATTTAAGAAAGGCGTTGAAAACTCCCACGGCGAAATCGTAATGCTGCTTGACTCAGACCTTCCAGTGCCTGTTTCAGATGTTGAGAAGGTGGTCGCATGCGTGGGTGAAGTTGACGTGGCTGTTGCTTCAAGGGAGGTTCGTGGAACAAAGATTTTGGTTTATCCGCCGCCTGCACGAGTGTTCGCCGGCAAAGCTTTCTCCCGAATATTCAACGCCATGTTTAATCTTAAAGTGAAGGATACTCAATGTGGATGTAAAGCCTTCAAAAGAGGGACGTTGCAAAGCGTGCTTTACTCTGTTGAGAGCAACGGCTTCGAGTTTGACGCTGAATTGTTGTTCAAAATCAAGAAGAAAGGGTATACCATAATTGAGGTTCCCGTAACTTGGAGTTATAAGGTTGATTCGAAGCTTAACCTGTTTACGGACACTTTGAAAATGGGGAAAGGCGTTCTTACACTATGGATAAAAACCTATCTGGCCGAGCAAAAGACTTAAGGAGAATCGAAGACCCAGATTTTTGGAGCAAAGTAAAAATAAAGCTGATTTTGTGTCTGGTTGAAGGCGCAACTGTCCTGGATGTCGGTTGCGGCTCTGGACTATTGTCTAAAACTCTGATGGACAAAGGTTACAGGGTAGTCGCTGTTGATAATGATTGCAGAGCGGTTGAAACCTCAAAGAAGAAAGGTGTCCCAGCATCCTTGTCAGATATTAAATCTTGGAAAACGGAAGAGAAATTTGACTGCGTAATTCTTGCAGATGTTTTGGAGCATATTGAGGATGACCAATCAGTTATGAGAAAAGTTCATGGCATGCTCAAACCTGCTGGTTGCGTAGTGGCGAACGTGCCATCGTATCACTTTTTGTTTGGTAAACATGACGAAGTCTTGGGACACAAACGCAGATACTCAGATATGGAACTTAAAGCAAAACTTGAAGCATCCGGATTTAAAATCGAGTTTTTCAGCCATTGGAATTTGCTTGTTCTCCCCGTGACGGTTTTGACCAAAATTTCAGGAAAAGATTATCCTCTAAAGGCGTTAAACATAAGCGGGTTGTCCGTATCGCTGGAGAAACTGTTATTGCTTGAGTTAAAAGTTAACAAGTCTTTTGGGCTTTCTATTTTGTGTAAAGCTAGAAAGTAACCTCAAATATTTGTATATTCTATTTAAATGGACGTTTTTTGTTCCTCTAAGCTTTTATACTAGGGCTTTCGTAGTGGAGCCATATGGCTCCCAGAAATTTAAAGGAGGATTCATTTGTCCCAGAAAGATAATAGACGTTTATCGTTGGAAAAGGTTTTGAAAGAACACAATTACCAAGAAAGCGCTCTTTTAGAGATACTGCATCGCGCCCAAGAAATTTATGGCTATTTAGATAAGGATTTACTTACTGACATTTCTCAGTCGCTTAATCTCCCTACGAGCCACGTTTACGGCGTCGCAACTTTCTACAGCTTTTTCAAATTTAAACAGCAAGGACAACATATTGTCACCGGTTGCCTAGGAACCGCCTGCTACGTTAAAGATGTCGAACAAATTTTTGAGGCTGTCGAAGAGGAATTTAACGTAAAACGTGGCGGATCCACTGCGGATGGCAAGCTTTCTCTGCTTGTCACCCGTTGTATCGGTGCATGCGCAATGGCGCCAAACATTGTTATTGATGATGAAGTCGTGGGTAAAGCAACAAAAGAAATAGTTATAGCAAAAATAAAAAATGTTCTTGGAGGAATTAACCCTGAAAGTAGCTGATATCCAAAGAATAAGCGAACAAGAAGTCGAATTTCAAAGAGCCTACAAGTACCGCATCAACGTTTGCTGCTCAAGCGGCTGTGTTCCTTTCGGGGCTCTTAAGGTACTCACAGCTTTTGAAGCTGCAGTCAGAGAACTAGGCGTTGAAAACGAATGCAAAGTAGCGCGTACCGGATGCATTGGAACTTGCTCAGTGGGCCCAGCGGTCCTGATTGAACCAGGAGACTACCTATACCAAGCAGTTACTCCTGACTCGGTAAGAGAGATAGTTCGTGACCATATAGTTCTAGGATTACCAGTTAAAGAAATGCTGTACAAGAACGAAGCCTACTTCAAAAAGCAGCATCGGCTAGTCCTAAGAAACGCGGGAAAGATTGACCCCCTTAGAATTCAAGATTACATTTCTGCAGGCGGCTATTCTGCAATTGCCAAATGCTTAACATCAATGACTCCTCAAACCGTGATCGCCGAAGTAGTAGCCAGCGGTCTCCGAGGGCGAGGCGGCGCAGGTTTTCCAACTGGTCAAAAATGGACTCTGGTTTCCAGAGCTCAAAGCACTCCCAAATACATAGTTGCTAACTTGGACGAAGGAGACCCGGGTGTCTTCGCAAACCGAACTTTGGCTGAAGCTGACCCACACGCTATTATTGAGGGCATGCTCATCGCCGCTTTTGCGATCGGTGCTGAGAAAGGTTATATTTACATTAGATCCGAGTATCCGTTGGCTATCCAAACTCTCGTGAAAGCTATTGCACAAGCAAAATCAATGTCCCTTTTAGGCGATAGCATCTTGGAGACCAACTTCAAGTTTGACCTTGAGCTCCGTTTCGGCGCAGGTGCATTCGTAGCAGGAGAAGAAACCGCGATTCTTGCTTCAGTAGAAGGTCAAAGAGCTATGCCTCGTCCGCGCCCACCGTACCCAGCTAATTCTGGTCTATGGAAACAACCAACACTCATCCAGAACGTCGAAACGTTCGCCAATATACCGCAGATCATACAAAATGGGGGCGCATGGTTTTCGAAAACGGGGACGCCGAAATGCGCTGGAACTAAGTGTTTCTCGTTGACGGGCAAAGTTAACAATCCAGGTTTGATTGAAGTTCCCATGGGTATATCCCTAAGAGAAGTGGTATTCGACATCGGCGGCGGCGTTGCTGACGGAAGAAAATTCAAAGCTGTTCTAGTAGGTGGTCCTTCAGGTGGATGCCTTCCCGATATGCTTCTTGACCTCCCGATCGACTATGAATCGTTGACGAAGGCGGGGGCTATCATGGGTTCAGGCGGCATAGTTGTGCTTGACGATGAATCCTGCATGGTTGACACTGCAAGGTTCTTTACTGATTTTTGCGTTGACGAATCGTGCGGAAAATGCACGCCTTGCAGAGCGGGCTTAGCACGAGTCAAAGAAATATATGACCAGATTACTTCGGGTAGCGGAAAAATGGATGACATCACTACTCTGGAGAAATCTGGTGTTTTCATAAGGGACGCAAGCCTATGCGGTCTTGGGCAAACAGCTCCTAATCCCGTTTTGACCACGCTGCGCTACTTCAGAGAGGAATACATCAAACATATCGTTGAAAAGAAATGTGAAGCAGGTAAATGCTTCAAGAGGCATGAGGAGGAAGAATAAGCATGGCGACACCAAACACACTTAAAATTAAGATTGACGGCGTCGAAGTTTCAGCTCCTGAAGGCACGACCATTCTGAAAGCCGCCAAAGCAAGCGGCATAATAATTCCGACGATTTGCTCGCTTGAAGGCTTAACTCCTTACGGTGGTTGCCGCCTTTGCCTCGTTGAAATCAGCGGTTCACCGAAGCTTTTCCCCGCCTGCACAACACCCGTGGGTCCAAACATGGAAATCACTACTAACTCTGATCGGCTGAAGGATTACCGCAAAATGGCTGTTCAAATGCTTCTTGCTGAGAGAACTCACATTTGCGCGGTCTGCGTCGCCAATGACCATTGTGAGTTGCAGGCGATGGCTAAGGAGCTTGGGGTTGAACATGTTATGTTTGAGAGAAACTTCACTGCTGAACCAGTTGATTCCTCTCATGACTTCTTGGTTATTGACCGAAACCGATGCATTCTATGTACAAGATGCATTCGTGTCTGTGATCAGGTCGAAGGTGTCCACACGCTTGACCTCAAATTGAGAGGCAAAGATACTCAGGTGATCATGGATCTTGACCAGGATTGGGCAGACTCTTGCACTTGCACTTCTTGTCGAAAATGCGCAAAAGTCTGTCCAGTAGGAGCCATATATGTTGAAGGGGAACCTATTGACCACACCAAGCGTAAAGACATCGCTGAGTTCGTCTTGGCGAGGAGGCAACACAAATGACACAAAATGCGAAGGTTAGAGTAGCCACGGTCTGGCTTAGCGGCTGCTCAGGCTGCCACATGTCATTCCTTGACCAAGATGAGCGACTTGTCGATCTTGCGCAGAAGATACAGTTGGTTTACAGTCCGATTGCTGACGTGAAAGAATTTCCCGAAAACGTGGACGTTACACTCATTGAAGGCGCAATCGCAAATGAAGAGCAACTTCACATGCTTGAGAAGGTAAGAGATCGAACAAAAGTTTTAATCTCCCTCGGAGACTGCGCTGTCACAGGAAACGTAACTGCTCTAAGAAACTCATGGCGCCACAGTGACCAAGTTGTGCTGGAGCGGGCATACAAGCAACAGTCTGATTTGAACGCTGCGATCCCGACGGATGTGCCTAAGCTTCTGATTAAAGCTCGTCCGCTTCATGAAGCCGTTAAAGTTGATTTCTATATTCCAGGGTGTCCGCCTTCTGCAGACTTGATTAACTACGTGTTAACCGAGATGCTGGCAGGTCGAACGCCTAAAATGGAGGGTAAAACAAAATATGGTTAGAACAGAAAATGACTCCAAACAAATCGTAATCAACCCTATCACAAGGATTGAGGGGCACGCTCAAGTATCCATCTGCCTGAACACTGATGACTCGGTGAAGGAAGCAAGGTTCCAAGTCACTGACTTCAGGGGCTTCGAAAAATTCACTGAGGGTCGACCTTTCTACGAAATGCCCAGCATTACTTCCAGAGCCTGCGGAATTTGCCCAGTGAGCCACCTGCTGGCCTCAGCTAAAGCATGCGATGCCATCGTAGGAGTCACCCCGCCTCCGACCGCAATAAAGCTACGTCGCCTAATGCATATGGGACAGATGATTCAGTCACACGCATTGAACTTCTATCACCTCTCGGCACCTGACCTGCTTTTAGGCTTTGATTCTGACCCGGCGACAAGAAACGTTTTCGGCTTGATAGAGAAGGATCCTCAACTCGCTCTGCAGGGTGTGAAGTTGCGCAAGTTCGGTCAAGAAATAATCGAGAAGGTCGCTGGCAAAAGAATTCACTCAAGCGAATGGGTTCTTCCAGGGGGAGCGAAATGGCCTCTTACCAAGGAAAAGGCTGACTATTTGAAAGCTAATTTGCCTGAGGCATTGGAAAGTGCGCAGAAGACTTTGTGGTTGCTTAAGAAGTGGCTGGTTAACTTTGACGATGAAGTGGAGAACTTTGGTAACTTCCCAAGCTACTACATGGGGTTGGTTACCTCTGACGGAGGACTAGAGCATTACGACGGCGCATTAACCATAATGGACAAGGACGGCCAGGTGGTTGCCCGATGCGTAGATCCGAAAACGTACAGTGACTTTATCGGTGAAGCCGTTGAACCCTACTCGTTCATGAAGTTTCCATACTTTAAGGCAGTTGGTTACCCCGAGGGCTTTTACAGGGTCGGGCCACTAGCAAGGCTCAACGTTGCGTCACACTGCGATACGCCGCTTGCAAACGAAGAATTGAAGGGATTCAAGAAACTCGGCAAGAACGGAGTAGTTCAAAGCACCTTCCACTACCACTACGCGCGGCTGGTTGAGTTGTTGTTCTGTGTTGAAAAGGCGCAGGAGCTGCTGGAAGATCCGGAAATCCTCTCTGAACACGTGACGTCTAAGGCGTTGGTGAACGATTACGAAGGCGTCGGCGTAGCTGAAGCTCCAAGAGGCACATTGATTCACCACTACAAGGTTGATCAGCAGGGTATGATTACCTGGAACAACATGATTATCGCGACGGAGCATAACAACATCGCTTACAACAGGGCAATAACGCAGGTAGCCAAGAAATACGTGAAGGCAAAGACGCTTCAAGAAGGCATGCTGAACCGTGTTGAAGCCGTTATCCGCGCGTTTGATCCATGCCTAAGTTGCGCAACCCACGCAGTCGGGCAGATGCCTCTTGACATAAAACTGTTCAATGCAGACGGCAAACTAGTCGACCGCAAAGTACGATAAAAAAACCCTCTCTTTCCTTCTTCTTTTCATTCTATTTTTGTCTTGATTTTCTTGTTGTATACAAAGGTACCGCTTCGAAGTTGATCGTCTCGACTCCGCGAATTTTTTTCTTCGTGTTTTGGGTGGCTTTTTTGAAATGGGGCTTGAAATGTCTGCAGGTTGATGCTTTTTTGACATGATTTGACACGATTTGACACAAGATTACATGATTTGACACAATTTGACAATTCACAAAATTAAAAGGTTAATTCATACGCCAAGCTCGAAAGGTATTAGAAAAAGCTAAAGTAAGCTACAAAAAGCTAAAAACATCTAAAAAACTCCATAAAATTCTAGAATTGCTCCATAAAGTCTAGTTTCATCTTGAAAACTCTAAAATAATCCAAGAGATCAAGACACTCAACTGCAATCACCGAAAATCAGGTGAATCTTGCAGAAGCGTTAGCTTGTGGCGGTTTGTGGTTTTGGCACAGAAGTTTTGCTATTTATTTCGGGAGTTCTTTTTAGGTTTTCCGCTAGGGGTTCTCATGGAAATTCTTTATCATTTCATCAATCTCTTTAGCTGATTTAGCCCTAAGCTTGTATTTGTCTTTGACGGCGATAAACCACCCGTTTTTTTCATGTGTAATCTTGAAGCCAGAAGTGTAATCCGTGTTGTCGCATGACTCTTTTCTGTTCATGTTTTATCGCTCACTCCTTTAACTCATATAAATTGGGAAGCCATTTTTATAAACGCTTTTGCCTTAAGGTAAACTGCGTAAAGTGGGGAAAAAGCAGTTGTTTTGGCGCTGTGTTGTTTCTGGCGTATCGGTGCATGTGAATTGAACTTATGAGTGCATGTAGAGGGCGATTGAGCATTCGGCGATGTGGAGCCTGATTGGAGAGATGGAGAATCATGAGTGGTCAAAGCGATGAAAATTTGGGACAGAAATATCGGATTGACATCGGAGCTTACGTAGGCATCTGCAGTGGGACGCCCGCTGAAGGGAATGCTTGGAGCTTTTCAAAGAAGTTACTCGGACAAGGCTCGATTCGATGAGTTGCGATGCAATAATATAAGAGCACTAGGTTGCTGGTAAAAAGGCAACATGGACTCAAGCTGACCGTGTATTTTTAAGTCAAGCGGTGACAGTTCTCTATTTGAAGAGATAAGGCTAAGTCGATAATCACATTCTTAACATGGAAGAATCTTCCTGGCTTTACTGAACATTTATGTATTTGACTTGGGCATTCAAAGCAAAATAGGCACTCACGGTGCTATGAATACAGTCTAAGCGGGTTGTACATGACTGAGACAGTAGCTGCTTCATCGGGCAAGGAGCCGATAAAAGCTTCAGAACTTGACCCAAAATTCAAGTATGAACTGCTCAAAATGCACGGAAGCGAAAAAATCCTTAAATGCTTTCAGTGTGGAACTTGCACCTCGGACTGTCCCGTTGCGAGATACAGCGACAGTTACCGTCCAAGAACCCTGATCCACATGGCTCAGCTTGGTCTCAAAGAACGCGTGCTTAAGAGTGAAACCTTATGGTTATGTGCGGCTTGCTTCACATGCACAGATCGATGCCCACAAGACGTTGAAGTGGCAAGTGTAATTCGTGTCTTCCGCAATTTAGCCGTAGAAAACGGATGCGTACCGCAAGTTTTCATAGAACAAACCCAAAGCCTGCTTGAATCAGGCTACGCCTACAAAATTCCAGATTTAAGAATAAAAAAACGTGAAACGCAAGGGCTTCCACCCTTACCGAAAGGCAACGCCGAAAACGTCAAGAAAGCGCTTAAAGGCGTCAAATTCATTGACGACAACCAGAAGCCAACAGGAGGACAAACATGTGGACAGTAAATACCTTATTTTCCTCGGTTGCGCTATCCCATACCGCGTTTCAGCTTACGAAATTTCTGCACGCAAAGTCTTAGGCAAACTCGGCGTTGAATTAGTCGAAATGCCGGAGTTCAACTGCTGCGGCTTGCCTTTTGACCCTGTGAGCCACGAAACAATGCTCATTTTGGCAGCCAAAAACTTGGCGCTGGCTGAACAACAAGGCCTAAATATTCTCACTCTTTGCCCAGGCTGTGCCGGCTCTCTGAAGAAAACTAACAAAATCCTCAAAGAAGATAAGGCACTGAAAGAGAAAATTAACAGTCACCTAAAAGAGGCAATGTTGGAGTTCAAAGGAACCGTTGAGGCAAAGCATCTTTTGCAGTTTTTAAAGGAAGACGTAGGATTAGAAAAGATCAAAGCCTCAGTCACAAAACCGCTTACTATGCTTAAAGTTGCGGAGCATAACGGGTGCCACATCTTAAGACCCAAAGAGTACATTGGCTTTGACGACCCTGAAGACCCGCAGACACTCAAAATGCTCATTGAAGCAACAGGTGCCACATGCCTCGACTACATCGACGAAACCGAATGCTGCGGAGCACCCAGCGTCGGAGTCAGCGACAAAATCGCGTTGGCGCTCGCAAGAGACAAGCTAAACCACGTCAAGATGGTGGATGCACAAGCTTTAATCACGATTTGCCCGTTTTGCCATATAATGTACGATACAAACGAGCTACGGATAGAGAAAACATTTAATGAAACCTATGGGATTCCCATACTCCATTACCCACAGCTACTCGGGTTGGCGATGGGCTTAACCCCCGAAGAATTAGCCTTTGGCGAACTCCGAGTAAACGCATCAAAAATAATAAAGCAAGTGACAGAGGAAGTAAAGAAACAATGAGCACAAACAAGTTGAAAATAGCCTTTTACTGGGCTGCAAGTTGCGGCGGTTGCGAAATCGCAGTCTTAGACATAAACGAGAAAATCCTGAACGTAGTACAATTAGCCGACATAGTTTTCTGGCCCGTAGCATTGGATGTCAAATACAAAGACGTTGAAGCCATGGCTGACAATTTCATCGACATAACATTCTTCAACGGATCCATACGGAACTCAGAACAAGAACACATGGCTAAGCTTCTAAGGCAAAAATCGAAAACCCTCGTTGCTTTCGGCTCATGCGCTCACCAAGGAAGCGTACCTGGACTAGCAAACCTAAATGACAAGCAGGAAATCTTCGACCAGGTTTACGTAAAAGACTTGTCAAACGTCAATCCCCAACTGACCATGCCTAAGACTCAAACCCAAGTTAAGGAAGGCACTCTTAAAATCCCAGAGTTCTACGACACCGTAAAAACTTTGGCGCAAACCGTCGACGTAGACTATTACCTCCCAGGTTGCCCACCCCCAGTTACACTAATCGCTGGCGCAATTGACGCAATAGCAAGCGGCCAACTCCCGCCAAAAGGCGCAGTTCTCGCCCCCCTCAAAGCAGTATGCGACGAATGCCCAAGAAAACGTGAAAACAAGAAAATCGATAAGCTTTACCGCGTCTACGAGAAAACTCCAGAACCCGAAAAATGCCTGCTTGAACAAGGTATCATCTGCATGGGACTTGCAACCAGAAGCGGTTGCGGCGCCCAATGCCTAAAGGTTGACATGCCATGTACAGGTTGCGGCGGACCATCTCCAAACGTGCCTGAACAGGGTGCAGCTATGATATCTGCTTTAGCTTCAATTCTCGGGTATGAAGGTGAGCCGGGCAAAACCACATATACAGAGAAAGAGATTGAGGAGTTGCTTAGTCAAGTGAAGGACAAGGTCGGCACGTTTTACATGTACAGTTTACCTGCGTCAATTTTGAAAAGAAAGGTGATTAAGAAATGAAAGAGTTAATTATAGACCCTATAACCAGACTTGAAGGGCACGGAAACGTTTCCATATTCCTGAACGACGAAGGTGAAGTTGAAAACGCGTACCTCAAAGTTCCAGAACTAAGAGGTTTCGAGAAATTCTGCATCGGCAGAAAAGCAGAACTTATGCCGCAGTTGACCACGAGAATTTGCGGTGTCTGCCCAGTTGCGCACCACTTTGCAGCAGTCAAAGCCTTGGACGTAGCCTTCAATGTGGAACCAACAGAACCAGCCAAGAAACTTCGGGAACTAATGTACAGCGCCTACTACATCTACGACCACATACTCCACTTCTACTACCTCGGTGGACCAGACTTCATAGTTGGACCTGATGCACCGCCTGAAAAACGCAACATTCTAGGCGTCATCGAAAAAGTCGGTATGCCCATCGCCAAAGAAGTCATAAAACACCGCGCTTACGGCCAAAAAATAACGGAAATCATCGGTGGAAAAGCAACCCACCCCGTCTGCGGGTTACCCGGCGGCATCAGCAAACCCCTGAGCGAAGAAAACAGGCAGCAAATCGAAACCATGGCAGCTTCATGCGTAGACTTCGCGCAGTTCACTCTCAAAATTTTCCATGACATCGTTCTTGGCAACACGAAATATGTTGACTTAATCAAAAGCCAAGCCTACACCATGCCAACATACTACATGGGAACCGTGGACAAGAACAACAAAGTCAACTTTTACGACGGAAAAATCCGTGTAGTCGATCCATCAGGAAACGAATTCCTCAAGTTCGGTTCCCAAGATTACCTCCAACACATAGCAGAGCACGTTGAAGAATGGACATACAGCAAGTTCCCGTACCTAAAAGAAGTCGGCTGGAAAGGGCAGGTTGCAGGCAAAGACAGCGGCATCTACCGCGTAGGTCCACTTGGACGACTAAACGCTTCAGACGGCATGGCAACCCCGCTGGCGCAGGCAGAATACGAAGTCATGTACAAAACATTGGGCGGCAAACCAGTCCACAGCACGTTGGCTTTCCACTGGGCGCGCTTAATTGAACTGCTTTACGCCACAGAACGCACAATGGAGCTTGTGAAAGACCCTGAAATCACAAGCACAAACGTCCGCAACAAGCCGGGAGAACCAGGCGAAGGCGTAGGCGTAGTAGAAGCAGCACGCGGCACACTGATCCACCACTACGTTTTAGACAAAGACGCACTAGTCAAAGACGTAAACCTCATCGTTGCGACAACTAACAATTACCCAGCAATCTGCATGAGCATACGCGACGCAGCCAAAGGACTAATCCACGAAGGCAAAGTCGACCAAGGTATACTGAACATGGTTGAAATGGCTTTCAGAGCCTACGACCCATGCTTCGGATGCGCAACCCACGCAGCAGTCGGGCAAATGCCGTTCACCGTAGAAGTCTTCAACGCCGACAAACAACTAATTGATTCAGTCAGTCGATAAATCAACCCTCTTTTTAAGGGCAACTTTTTTCTTTTTCGTTCGTCGAAATGATGGTGGGCAAATCTTATAAGCGCTGGCTATGGAATACTCATTCAGGCTGGTACCACATTTGAAGAGTCTTGTTGTTTTCTATTCTAGGACGGGTAACGCTCGCTTCGTTGCTCAAACGATCGCGGCGCAAATTGGCGCTGATACCGAAGAAATCGTAGATCTCAAAAAGAGGGGCGGAGCACTTGGTTTCCTCGGCGGCGGTTCCGACGCTAGACGAGGTAAAGAAACTGAAATTGCTCCAACCCAAAGATCACCCACCGACTATGACTTCATAATAGTGGGAACTCCAATCTGGGCTGGAAGGCCAACCCCTGCAATTACCACTTACCTGAAGAAAACGGATCTTTCGGGAAAGAAGGTTGCTTTTTTCTTTGTGCAGGGAGGCAAGAAACCTCAGGGGATTGAGCAAGCTAAAGCGTTAATTCCCAACTCAAACTACATGGGCGAACTCGTGCTTATAGACGCATTAAAGAGTAAAGAGGAATCGGAGAGACGAATAGTTGAGTGGTGCAAAATACTCACTTCGTCTTTAGCCTAACTCAGATTTATGTCCTCGATAGACACAGAGACCGACGGAGGGGGTCCCTCCCTTGACGACTCAAATACCCGAACATTTTAGGGTAAACCCTTATGTGCAGATATTCCTCTTTTCCTTTAAGCTGAACTGAAATGCAACCGCAACCGCCCAACCCTGAACATAAACGAATGAAACGCGAAAAGAAAACCATAGGCTACATGGTTGATATCTACTGCAAAAATCACCACGGAACCCACGGCGACCTCTGCCCAGAATGCAAACAATTCAAAGAGTATGCGTTTTTGCGGCTTGACAAGTGCCCTTTTCAAGACAAGAAAAGCACCTGCGGCAAATGCCTAATCCACTGCTACAGGCCAGACATGAAAGAAAAAGTAAAACAAGTCATGCGCTACTCAGGACCACGAATGCTTCTGCACCATCCGGCCTTAGCATTTCATCACGCCTGGGACAGCCACCGCAAAGCACCAAAACTGGCAAAGAAAACAAACTAACTAATCGGCAAGTTTTTCTAGCTTTGAGCTTATCATCTTCTTGCAGGCACCTCGATGCTCCGCTCAATTGAAAAAGAGCTAAAAATTTGGTTGGCTTACGCAGAGAAGGTTGTTGTGGCGGGGATTGGCAACCCTATCCGAAGGGACGATTACGTTGGGCTAAAAATAGTTGAAAACTTGAAAGGTATGCTTCCAACAAACGTTCTTCTGTTGGAGGCCGAGACTGTTCCCGAAAGCTACCTCTCCGACATAGAGGAGTTCCACCCGTCACACGTTCTCCTAATTGACGCAGCCTTTTTAGGGCTAAAGCCCGGCGGAGCCAGCCTTGTCGATGCGGAAAAAATTGCAGAAACCTCAGCGGTTACGACGCATCTGCTGCCTCTGCGGATTTTCTGCGATTACATCAAGCAGGCATCTGGCGCTAAGATTGCCTTGCTTCTGATCGAGCCTATGAGCATGGAGTTTGGTGAAGGCTTAACCTTTCCAGTCCAAGCGACAGCCGAGCGGCTGACACAGGTTTTGCTTGATTTGCTTTGCTAGGTTTCTTTTCTTTTGAAGACGTAGTTGATGGTGAATAATTCTTTTCCAAGTGAGTAACTGGTTTCTTTAATTTCAATCTGGTCTTTTGTCACCCATGTGACTATAATGTGTTCTTCCAGTTCCTGGTCTTCGAAGGTGCCTCTCCACTTGAGCTCAAGGGTTTTGTTGTCTTTCCAGTTGCCGATGTGGTCATGTGCATCTCCTTCCGACGTGATGCCGAAAAGGTGGACTTTCTGCGTTAGCTGATCAAAGCTCCACAGGTCATTCTCGTAGTAGTCGTCGTAGCCTTCGATGTGCGTGTCTATTTCGGAGTTCACGCCCACTGGAGAGATTTCCACGGCCGTCATTTCTCCGCAGCCGCTGGCGAGTTTGCCTTCGGCTGTTCGCAACGCGATGCCGACACTCCATTCCCCGATAAGTTGCTTGATTAACTCTAGCTCTTTAGGCGCCTGTACACTTTCAGTCATAAAACCAACAAGCAAAAAGCAGTCGGTGAACAGTAATAAAGAGATGTGGTTGCTTTGGTGCAACAACTTTTGGCAAGCTATGTTAATTAGCCAGTTTCCAGTTACGGTATAACATGGTATCTTTATGGCTGGAAAAGCAGTTATCATCATGGGTTCAGAGCGGGATCTGGATTTTTCCCGTGGAATAGCCAAGTACCTCAAGATGCTGGGGGTCAGCTATGAGTTCCGAGTTGCATCGGCGCATAAGACACCTGAGAAAGTGCTTGAGTTAATCAGGGAATTCGAAGCTGAAAAAGTGGTTTACATTACCGTCGCCGGTCGCTCCAATGCTCTGAGTGCCTTCATTGACGGCAACTCAACTAAACCTGTTATCGCGTGTCCACCATACTCTGAAACCTTCAGTGGAGTAGACATCTTCTCTTCGCTTCGAGTTCCAAGCGGCATAGGCTCCGTCGTCACAATCGAAGCTGAAGGCGCAGCGATTGCAGTAGCAAAAATTCTTGCCTTAGAAGATATTGCTGTGGCTGAAAACGTAAAGGAATATCATGCTTCAAAGAAGAAAGAGCTGGAGAAAGCCAACGAGTCAGTGAAGAAACTCAAGTGAACAGCTACTTTTTTGTCTCGCGAATCCATTTAAACATTAGTAGTTTTTCATTTACTTAGTTAACGCTAAGGTTAAATCGATATAAGCAATAAACGACTGTGAAGAAATCAAGATAACGGGTGACAACAAGATTGGGAAGCGTAAAAGACCTCGAAGTACTCAAGAAACCAACCGAAAACGACATGGGCGTCGGCAAATTCCACTTTTCAGACCGTTACAGCGTTTTTGACTGGGGAGAAATGCCCGACCAAATAGGCGGCAAAGGAGCTGCACTCTGCCTTATGGGTGCATATTGCTTTGAGCAGTTAGAGCGTAAAGGCGTGAAATCCCACTATCGGGGTTTAGTCGACACCAACGGTAACGGCAAACCCGTCAAAGTTAAAGAAATAAAAACACCCTCAAACGTTATGGAAATCAGTTTAGTCAACGTTTACAAACCGAAAACAAGCGTCGCCAAGGGAAAACTCGTCCACGACTACAGCAAGTACACGCCTGACCTGAAGAATTGCCTGATTCCGCTGGAAATCATATACCGCAACGGATTACCTGAAGGATCATCAGTTTTCAAGAGGCTCGAACAAGGAAAAATCAAGCCTGCGGATTTAGATTTAGATCATTACCCACAGCCGGGCGAGCAACTTTCCAAACCCATTTTCGACGTCAGTACAAAACTTGAGGAGACAGATCGCTACGTGACCTGGCAGGAAGCACAAAAAATCGCTGGGTTAACCGATCCAGAACTTGAAAAGATCAAGGAGGTTCTCCTCAAATCCGACGAAACTATAAATGAAATGGCTTCGAGGGCTGGATTGAAAAATGAAGATGGAAAAATCGAGTTGGCTTTCGACGACAAAAGGGAACTGATGGTGGTCGATGTTGTTGGGACGCTTGACGAGTGCCGCTTCACCTACGAAGGTGTACATGTGAGTAAGGAGATCGCAAGGCAATTCTATAAGAAGACACGTTGGTACGCGGATTTGGAGCAGGCAAAGAAGGAAGCGGAAGCAAAAGGCATACCTGATTGGCAGTCGCTTTGCGCATCGAAGCCGCCGAAGCTTGATCCAAAGCTTAAAACTATTATCAGCGAAATGTATATGGCTGCGGCAAACGAGATGACGGGTCATAAACTGTTTAACGCGCCTCTCCTTGCTCAGGTAATAGCTGAATACAAAGAATTCACGAAGGAGTAAAAATGATAACAGCTAGCATCGAACAAATAATTGAAAAATACGATTCTAAGAAGGTTCGCATAGGCGTTTTAGGTTCGCACTCCGCGCTTGAGATTGCTTCAGGCGCAAAACAGGAAGGCTTCGAAACGGTCGTTGTCTGCCAGCAAGGACGCGAAAAAACCTATACCAAATACTACCGAAACCTCTTCGATCACGTGCTTATGTTGGATAAGTTCTCCGAAATAACGAACGAAGCAACCGTTAAAAAACTCACTGCCCTGAACACGATTTTCGTTCCCAACCGCTCCTTCTCAGTCTACGCAGGCTACGAAGCAATCGAGAACCAGTTTGCCGTGCCCCTGATGGGTAACCGCTCTATGCTGCGCACTGAAGAACGTAACACTCCGAGAAACCAGCTCTACCTGCTTCAGAAGGCTGGGATAGCCACGCCGAAAACCTTCGAGTCTCCTGAGGAAATTGACCGTTTGGCAATAGTGAAGGTTCCTGAAAAAAAACGGGCGATTGAACGCGCTTTTTTCTTCGCTTCTTCTCATGAGGAGTACGCGAAAACATCGCATAGACGCATAATGCAAGGCATGATAACTTGTGAAGCGCTGGAGAACGCGGTGATAGAAGAGTACGTTATAGGAGCAAAATTCAACGCAAACCTGTTTTGGTCACCAATTACGGATGAAATCGACCTTTTAGGCTTTGACAGGCGGATCCAAACGGACCTTGACGGGGTGCTGGATTTGCCGGCTATGGAACAGTTGGAGCTGAACATACCGACGCAGAACATTGAAATCGGGCACATGGGGGCCACCATGCGTGAGAGCCAAATAGAGAAAATCTTTGAAGCTGCCGAAAAATTCGTAAACACTTGCAAAAAAGAGTACCCACCAGGCATGGTCGGGTTATTCGCGCTGCAGGGCGCTGTGACGAAGGATTTGGAGTTTTATGTTTTCGATGTAAGCCCACGGGTTCCAGGCTGCCCAATTGTTGAACCCACGTCGCCCTACATGAAATATAAGTACGGGATGGAAGTCGGTCCTGGAAGACGGGTAGCAATGGAGGTTAAGCGTGCACTCAAGGAAGATAGGCTCACGGATGTGGTAACGTGATAACAAGCGCCGAAGTCGGCAAAATCCTTGAAAAATATGACCAGAAAAAACTAGCCGTCGGCACTTTGGGTTCACATAGTTCGCTTAACGTCTTCAAGGGCGCCAAGGAAGAAGGCTTCCGCACAGTTTGCGTATGCAAAAAAGAAGACGCTATAATGTACCAGAAATTCCCGCTTGTCGACGACTTAATTATCGTGAAAGATTTCACTGAGCTCCTGAGACCGCAGTTGCAGGAGAAACTTCGTAGCCTAAACGTCGTTTTAGTTCCCCACGGCTCCTTTACCGCCTACCTGAGCACTGAGGAACTGACCGACAGCCTCAACGTGCCCATGTTCGGAAACCGCCAGCTGCTCCAATGGGAAGCAAACCGCAAATCCCAAGAAGAATGGCTTCGGCAGGCAGGGCTACATTTACCAGCTACATTCAAAACTCCAGAGGACATTGATCGCCTAGTCATCGTCAAACTGCCCGGCGCCAAAGGCGGAAGAGGATACTTCCTGGCGAATTCGCCCAAAGCTTTCCACAAAAAATTCAGCGAACTCGTCAAACGCGGCTTGCTCAAAGAAGAAGACTTGCCGCAGATTCACCTGCAGGAATACGCTCTAGGCGTTAACGTTTACCCAAGCTACTTCAGCTCAATTTTAAACGATGACGTGGAACTGCTTTGCGTTGACAGGCGATATGAATCAGCCGTGGACTCCATCGGCAAAATTCCTGCGGCTGAGCAGTTAGAAATTGAAGTTAACCCCACATACACTGTAGTCGGCAACTTCCCAATAGTTCTCCGCGAATCGCTTCTGCCTGAATTGATGCGTATGGGCGACAACGTGCACAAAAAGGCAAAAGAGTTGGCGCCGCCGGGAATCATCGGCCCATTCTGCCTTGAAACGGTGATTACCGACGATTTAAAAATTTTAACGTTCGAAATTTCTGCACGCATAGTCGCAGGAACAAACGTTGGTATCGGCACTTCACCCTATGCTTACCTGAAGTACGGCGAAAACATGTACATGGGCAGACGCATCGCCAAAGAAATAAAAGAGGCAATAGAAAAGAAAATGCTGCAGGAGGTCTTAGCTTAAAACTTTGGCTAAGACAAGCAAATCTCTAACAAGCTCTCAAAGTCGCTTCGGGATCCGCTTTTTTTGTATGCCTTAAAAACCCTTATCAATTCCCAGTTGTCCTTTTGCCCAAGCTCTTCAGCCAAAATCTTTGAAGCAGGGTTGCTGCCGCTGAAAAGGTACTGGCAAACAGCAGTGACATTGGCTGCTTTTCGCTTCACGCTGGCTGTTTCAAAATCAACAATAAATGGGTTACACGCCTTATCTACAATTAAGTGCTTAGGTGCTTTGCTTAGTTCACCATGATCCAAGCCACTTTGGTCTAGCATGTAGCACTGTTCCAAGATTTGCCCCAAAACCTGCTTGACCTTCGTCGGGTCTTTGTTTGTTTCCAGCCAATTTGGAAGCAGGTGGCCGTCGATGAGTTGCATAAGGAGAAAGTTTTTGCTTGCCGCTATCAGTCTTGGACCGACATTTACCGAGTTTGCCATTGACAGCATTCGGGCTTCATGGAACAAGTCTGTTCTGTCGGCGTCTGTGCGGCGGATTTTGAGGGCAACCCTCTCCGTTTTCAGGTGCGCGACCACTACAACGCCAACGAAACCCTTACCTAACACTGGAACCCTCACCCCGAAGAGGCTGGCTGAACCCGAAAACTCAAGAGCCGTGACGCCGTGGCTGTAGAGTTCGTGGATGCGACTTTGCGCTTCGGGTTCGCTGGGATTTGGGAAGCACAGAACTGAAGCGTAGGGTTCTTGGTTTAGCTGTTCCACTGAGATTGTTGTTGGGCTTTTCATTTTTCGTTTCCTTTTGTGCTGAGAATATCTGCGACGGCGGGATTATAAATTTAGTATTATGCGAGGGAAAGAATTATCCATTGAAAACGCTGGCGCTCCCGTTGCTTTTTGATAATGTTTTGCGAATGCGCTATAAGCTACGAAGCGTGTAGGCTTGGAATGGAACCTAATCAGCAGAGGAGCCAGATCAAGTCGGGCAACCGCGTAAAAATCGTTTTGAAGCAGGACCAGCGGAGCGGCAAATTGACCGAAGGCGTAGTAAAAGACATCCTCACCAACAGTTCAACCCATCCCCACGGGATCAAAGTGCGGCTTACAGACGGCAAAGTTGGCAGAGTACAAACAATAATAAAATAATTCCAATTCACATTTACAGAAATACCGTCGCTACTGAAAAGAAGGTAATCATAAATTTAATAGGGCGACAGCAATATTGGGATTCTGTTTGGTTTAGCCATGCCGAGGTTCAAGCAGACAGCGCAGATTCAACAACTCATGGGCAGCAAGGAGCTTATCCGAAACATAGGCATAATCGCCCACATAGACCATGGAAAAACCACTCTCTCCGATTCGTTGTTGGCTGGTGCAGGTTTGATATCTTCCGAGATGGCTGGGACAGCCCGAGTGCTCGACTATCTTGACGAAGAGCAAAAACGAAAAATCACCATTAAAACAGCCAACATAACCCTGCTCTACGAAACCGCCGAAGACCCCTACATAATAAACCTTGTAGATACCCCTGGGCACGTTGACTTCACAGGCAAAGTCACAAGGGCGTTGCGGGTTATCGACGGAGCCGTGGTGGTTGTGGACGCTGTTGAAGAGATTATGGCTCAAACCGAAATCCTTACCCGCCAAGCCCTTGAAGAACGGGTCTGCCCCGTGCTCTTTATCAACAAGGTTGACAGGCTAATTACTGAGTTGCAGCTAAACGAGGAGCAAATCCAAAAAAAACTTGACCACATAATCGGTAGCTTCAACGACCTCATCGAAGTGTACGCTCAAGAACCATTCAGAAACCGATGGAAAATTGACGCAAACCAGGGGAACGTGGCTTTTGGCGCTGCACTTTACGGCTGGGGCTTCACGCTGGGTATGGCTAGGCAGAGGGGCACAAAGTTTTCAGACATAATAAACGCTTGTCAGCAAGGCGAAGGCGCAAAACTTCAGAAGAAGCTACCTGTTTACGAAGCCATTTTTGAAATGTCAATCAAGAAGGTTCCAAACCCGCGGGAAGCACAAGCGTACCGCGTTGAGCAGATTTGGGATGGGCAGGTACACTCGACGATTGGGAAGGCTCTGGTTGAATGCAGCGATGATGGACCAGCGGTTTTCTGCGTAACCAACGTTCATCCCGAGCGGAACAACGGCACAGTTGCAACGGGCAGGCTTTTCTCTGGCAAACTGACGAAAGGCGTTAGGCTGCATCTTGTTGATGCTTTAGCTGAAACCGTTGTCAATCAGGTAACTGTTGATATGGGTTCGCTTAGAGAAGAGGTCGGCTGGGTTTCAGCGGGTAACTTGGCTTCATTAAGTTTGGCTGGCACAGTAAGAGCCGGAGAAACCCTCGTTGATGCAGAACACAAGGAAGGTATGGTTCCTTTCGAAGCCATAAGCTACGTCTCCGAACCCGTCGTTACCTTGGCGGTTGAACCGAAAAACCCCCAAGATATTCCCGTTTTGCTCGAAGCACTTGAGAAGCTCGCAAGCGAAGACCCAAACCTCAAAGTCAACGTGAATAACCAAAGTGGGGAGTACCTGCTTAGCGGCATGGGCGAGTTGCATTTGGAAGTAGCAATCAACCAGCTAAAAAACAGCGGAGGTCTGAATGTTACGGTGTCTTCGCCTAGGGTTGTTTACATGGAGAGCGTTGAGAAAAAAGGTGCGGTGGCACTGACGAAGAGCCCCAACAAGCAAAGCAGTTTCTGGGTGCAGGTTGCGCCTGACGGGCAGGTGATTGAAGAGCAAATGAGTGTTCTTTCAGTTGACGAGCACCGTAACGTGCTGTTGGATTGCAGCGGAAAAACTGAGCCCCTGCCCGAAGAAGTTTTGGAAGCCTTGATCGGCGGGTTTGAATTTGCCTGTAAAGCTGGTCCACTGTGCGGTGAACCCGTGCGGCACTTGAAAGTAAATTTAGCTGATTTCCAGTTAAGTGGCGATTTCGACAGTGACGAAGTTATGCGGGGGGTCGGAAAGGCAGTTTTCGGCTCTTTTCTAACTGCGCAACCCGTCCTGCTTGAACCTATCTACAAGATAACGCTTACTGTTTCATCTGGACTTGCCAGCGAATCCTCAAGAATACTTGCAACACGACGGGGAAAAGTCACCTCGTTCAAGCAAAAGGGGTTGCAAACAGTCATCATCGGCTTCATCCCAGTTTCTGAAACATTTGGTTTCTCAAAAGAGCTAAGGTCAGCGACGTCCGGCAAAGCGTTTTGGCAATCCTTCTTCGACCACTGGGAAAAAATGCCTCAAAAGTTGGCTTCACAGGTTATCGACGATTTGCGCCGCCGCAAAGGCCTCGCGCCCGAAGTGCCAAAGCCGGAAAAGTTCATGGAGCAGTAACCGCAATGCGCCTCACTGTCCCTTTTGACTTGGATTTTTCCCTCTGTTGCGGTCAGGTTTTCAGGTGGAAGAAAATCGGCGGCTGGTGGTACGGCGTAGTCGGAGAAAACCCGTTCAAGATCCGCCAATGCGGCGCTGAATTGGAATTCGAAGGCGTTGACGCCGAATTTGTTGCCCGATACTTCGGTTTAACCGATGATCTACAGCAAATCAGCCGTTGCATCGACAGGGATCCTTACATCCACAAGGCTCTGCACCGATTTGAAGGGCTACGGATTGTTCGTGAGGACCCCTGGGAATGCCTCATCAGCTTCATCTGTGCAACCTATAAGAGCATAGCAGCCATCGAGCAGATGGTCCACAAGATTTCCATGAAGTTCGGGGAAAAGAAGGTTTTCGACGGGAAGGATTTTTACATTTTTCCATCTGTTGACAAGTTGGCTTTGGCGAGTGAGAACGGGCTGAAAGAGTGCGGTTTAGGGTATAGGGCGAAGTATGTGCAGGCGACGGCTAGAAAAATCCGTGACGGAAAAATGGATCTTGAAGCCCTCAAATCCCTGCCTTACCTTGACGCGAGAAAGGTTCTTGTTGAGTTTTCCGGCGTCGGGCTAAAGGTGGCTGATTGCGTGCTGCTCTTTTCACTCGAGAAAACGGAGGCTTTCCCAGTGGATGTCTGGGTTAAACGCATACTCCTAAGACACTACGCTGATAAGCTTCCAACTGAACTTGTGGCGAAACTTTCTGCCAATGAGTCGTTAAGCAATGGCCAGTATGAAAAACTCAACGCCTTCGGAAGAAGCTACTTCGGCAAGTGGGCTGGCTACGCACAAGAATACCTTTTCCACTACGAAAGAACCCAGCGTTAGGCTGATTCACTTTTGAGAAAGATTCAAATAACAAACGGTGATAATCAAGCATTTCCTATCTGAAATTGAGGTGTTTAGTGTGGCGGCTGAAGAAGGTCAACTTAACCAGTTAATCAAGCAGAAGAGGGCTTTTCTCAGGGACACAGTGAAGGATTATTCTGCTGGCGGCAACGACATGCTCGACGATGTTGAAAGATATCTTGAAGAGGCAAAAACGGAAATTACCCATCGTTTGGAAATCGCCAGCTGCCTGCGGGAAGACGAGGGAGAAGCAGCTTGGCTCAAAGAATGCGTCTTGCTCTATACGCATTGGCTTGAAAAATGGCTCGGCAAGCCCTGATCCTCTCTTGTTGCGTCTCAGTTGCTCACTTAAGCGGAAGCAGAAAATGTTTAAATGGGGTATGAAACAGCAATATTAAGCGAAAATGTCGCGGGCCCGTAGCTCAGTTAGGTAGAGCGCCAGACTCATAATCTGTTGGTCAGGAGTTCAAATCTCCTCGGGCCCACATCAAGTTTGATCTGCATTCGGGTATGGGTGAAGCCCTCTCTGAAACAACCAAGTCGAGCGTACAAAGTAGCGTCGTTCTTTAAAGCTCACCAGTTGATAATCGGTTTGCTGCTTGTTTTCTTCGGGGTCAGCGACCTATGGCTTATCATGCCGAACCTCTACGGCACCTTCCATGGGTTCTATGTGAACTGGCAATCCTTCTACTTCTACATGCCCGAATGGCACTTCACAATTCCCATCCTTCTGGTCATGGCTCTTTTTGGGACGTTGATGCTGACAGTTTACTGCGTAAGAGACATTCAACCAACAGTAGTTGATAACAAGGAGCATGCCGCCGTGTTGGTCACAGCACTCGGGTTCGCTTACCTGGTGCTCGGAGCTTGGCCAATGTGGACCCAATCGTACCCTTGGGCGTGGCAACAGGAAATCGCAAACTACGGAAACCTGCTCGTTTTGCCGCTTTTCGCGGGTAGCCTCATAGCATTAATAGCAGGTTCGGTCTCGCTGTACATCCATAGCAGAATTTACCATCAGAAATACCCTGACTGACCTCTCCTTTTGTGGGTGGTCCGCGTTTTTTTGTTTGTGTTTTGGGTTGTTTTCTTGGTTTGGGGCTTGATTTGGTTTCAGGTTGAGTCAAAAAAAGTCAGAATTAGTCAAATAAAGTCAAATAAAGTTAAAATAAGTCAATAAAAGTCAAAATAAGTTGCTAAAAGTCAAAAGAAAGTCGCCAAAGCGTGAGTCAATGGGGGTTTGCAGTGCAGGCCTTTCAGGTTTTTTCGTTTCCTTCCATGTTTTCCCGTTGCTTCCCGTTTGTCTTTGACCTGTTACTTACTAGTCTGCTGTCACTTCGTTTCGGGCGGTTTGGGGTTGAGTTTTCTCTGAAGCTGCAATCCTTCAATCAGAAAAAGAACCATCGCCACTCCGGTCATGCCCGTTAAGAAAAAGAAGCTAACCTGAATCACAACATCTCTTACAAGAAAGCTGAACATTATCATTGCTGTCTCGGCTGCGAAAGCTCCGAGAAAAAAGAAGGAGTAAAACATCAACCGTGGTACGAGGTTTCGGCCAACCCACACGTGCCCGTTGATGTTAGTTTTTTCCTTTAAGATGTAGTCGCCATAACTGTTTCTCTCGATTAAACCCATATCCTCAAGCTTCTGCAAATGCCTGTACGCGACGCTTGTGCTGCTTAGGTTTGCGCCTCTGGTTACGTCTCTTGTTCCCACTGGCTTAGCTTCATGGACAATGTATGCATAGACGGTTAACGTGTTGCCTTCGAGTTCGTCATTAGTCATTGTTTGCCGCCTGCCTAATTCTATGGGAAGGTCGGAGATTCCAAGTTCGTTTGTGAAAGTTGATCCTGTTGAATGGCTGTGTTGTACAGGAATCCGCCCTCATACGGAGTTAGTTCAATATGTTGAATAACATTGTTGCCTGCTGGGGTTACTATTGTCGAATTTTCGCCGATTGTTACGTAGCCTATTCTGCTTAAGTCAATTGATATGGTGTGGGCATTTTGGATGTTTGCAATCTTTTGCAGCTCTTGATTAGCGTAGAAGTTTGTACTTGTCATGTTTATTCCTTGAATAAGAAGACCGTTTGAAAAGCTTTCACCAATTCCTGAAACTGCTTGGTTATTGGAAGTAAGTTCATAGGTGGGCCCATATGGCCAACTTGGTTGGTTTGTTGTAGGGAGTGTGCCATTAAAGTACGGGAAGAAGATCCATTCTCTGGTCGGTAAGATAACGTTTGTTTGGTTGCCGTCGACAATGTCACCGGCGTCGAAGTAGTTTGCGTACGCATAGTTAAAATCGGTATAGGGGTTGGTGTTGCCTTCACAGTTGGTGCAGATCACGTAGGTAAAATTCTCAATTGATCCTTGGTCAGAGTAAACCTGTATCTGGTAGTATTCCAATCTGGCGTTTGGAAGCGTCTTCATGGCCTCAGGATTAGTGGTAATATTAAGCGCTATGTAGAAGCCTTCACTGTATGACAAGCCGCTCTGAATGTTACTTGCATTCGCGCGATAGTAAGCATAGGGCATGTTTATGTTGAACCATGGTTTTTCAGACGTTTGGGCGTTCGCTTGGGTTTGTGCTGCCATCATGTATCTCAGTGGCACGATCGTCGCTATTCCAATTGCTACGGCGAGTATTCCGCATAAGATCAGTTTTTTTTCGATCATTGTTTTTCACTGTTCAGCTTAGTAGCTAGGTACCTAATAATGCTCCCCCAAGAACAGAATTGATCCAAACTGTTCCATCACTGTTCTCAAAAAGAACACCGCTGAGTCGCCGAAAAAATGCTTAAGCTAAGCTTGCAGTTTCTTAACTAATATGGTTAAGTTCCTTCCAAGGGTTTCGCATTCTGCAAGGTCTTTTTTCTTGGGCGCCCCTTGTGCGGCAACTCCGTAGTGTTTGTCGTCTGCTCTTCCTTGCACGATCATGCCGTGGATAAGCATCGCGTGCACGATTGAAAGCATTGTGGTTTCAGCTCCTGAAGCCGTTCCGCCGCTGCTAGTAAACGCGCCCCCGACTTTTCCCGCTAATTTTTCATGGATTTTTGCTGATTCATCGAAGACTGCCTTGAGCTTAGCGGACATTAACCCGTAATAGGTCGGTGACCCCATGATTATTCCGTCGGCGGCAAGAAGGTCGCTGTTTGTAGTTTGCTCAGCCCTCTTAACTGTGACTTCCACATCGCCTCCCTTTTCAGCTCCTTTCGCCACGGCTAGGGCCATCTCTTTAGTATTTCCAGATTTTGAATCAAAAACAACAAGGATTTTGGGCATCCTTATCACCTTACGAGTTCCCATATTATTTCGTCAACATTCAGTACTCTTGCACCGTAAACGTACTCAAGGTACTTTAGGGCTTGCTCTTGGTCCTCTTTGGTGAACGCTTCCACACCATCTTTAACTACTACTATTCGGTATCCCCGAAAGAAGGCATCGGCAGCTGTGTGTCGAATGCACATGTGAGTATGCAATCCACCCAGAACCACGGTCTTTACGCCGTCACCTTTGTAGAGCCCCCGAAGAAGAGAGTCTAAACCCGTCTCGAAGAAACCGCTGTAAGTTCGCTTCTCAACAACGTAGTCTTTGGTTGGGTCGGGTTCCAGTTCAGCGATAACCTGCGCGCCCTCCGTGCCTTTTATGGCGTGTTTGCCCCATTTCATTGTGACTTCAGGGTCTTGAGGGTAATGCGCATCGTTACTGTAGATGACTGGGATTTTATTTAGGCGTGCAGTGGTGACAAGCCTCTGCAATGGCGCTACGACGGCTTTAGCGCGGTCAACCTTCATTGGCCCCGAAACAAAATCATTCTGTAAATCTATAAGTATGATGGCCGGTCGGTCCAAAACTTTCACGCTTCAAAAAATAGGAAAGAGGCAGACTCTATTATGCTTTGTCTTACGATGAACGGGTCAAAGTGTATGTTCCGACAGTGAGTTTTTCTGCACCTATCTCTGTTACAAGGACTGTGTCTTCAATTCTCACTCCGCCGTAACTCGGCAGGTAGATTCCAGGTTCATCCGTAATCACATTTCCCACTGTCAATGTGTCTTTGCTTTCAGGGCTCAAAACGGGCGCTTCATGAATCTCTAAGCCTACCCCGTGACCAAGGTTATGAACAAAAAGCTCGCCGAAACCAGCCGCTGCAATCACGCGTCTTGCTGCACTGTCAACTTCCATGGCTGAAACGTCGGGTTTTATGGTTTCGAAGGCTTTATGATGCGCCTGCTTTACCGTTTCATAGATTTTTCTCTGTTTCTCGTCGGCTTTTCCCGCGATGAATGTTCGCGTCATGTCTGAGCGGTAAGAGTTGAAAGTTGCGCCTAAATCAACCACCACCAATTCTCCTCCCTGGATCGTTCTGTTTGAGCATGAACCATGCGGGAACGCTGATGTGGGTCCTGAAGCGATGATTGTGTCGAAACTTGTTCCGTTTGACCCTTTCTTGCGCATGGCATACTCAACCTCAGCCGCCACCTCAATCTCTTTTATACCGGGGCGAATAATCTCTGAAGCCGTCTGCATCCCTATCGACGCTAACCTACATGCCTCCCGAATCAACTCGATCTCGCCTTTGTCCTTGACGCTGCGAAGCTTAAGGATCAGACTGCTTGCCAGCTCCATTTTTTCTTCCCCTCCGACCGCTTTGGCAAGGGCGCGCCACATTTCAATAGGCAACGAGTCCACGGCGTACTTTTCGGCGGGTGCCTGCTTCGCGATTTTTTCAATCAGGTTCTCACCGCGCTTAACAAGTTCCACGGTTAAGCCTTTGGCTTCTGCTTTGGCCTGCTCATAGTTGACACCTGAAACGAAAAGAACATTTTCTCCTTGCTTGGGAATAAGCAATGCAGTTGCGCCTGAAAAACCTGTAAAATACGTTAGGTTGTAAGGATTGAAAACTATAAAGTTGCATGCTATGCCTTGTTTGGCCGCTAATTGTTTTAGGGCGTCGGTTCTCTTCATTTTTTCGCCTTGTTCATGAGAAGATAGCTTTAGGTTGCTTTAAGTTTTCTCTTCATTTTTCGCGTTATGTATAGAAAAACAAGTCGATTTGAGCCTTGAAATTTTAAATGAAACATCCATTAACTTAATATAGTTTTCAATTGCCTTCCAATATTCAAGGATTTGAGGTAAAGAGTATGTTTGCTTATGCTGGAAAAATTTTATACGTGAACCTCACAACTGGAATAGTGAGAACAGAGCCATTATCAGAGCAGATGGCGAAAGATTACATCGGCGGCATAGGCTTAGGCATCCGTTTACTATTTGACAACTCAAAACCGGGAACCGACGCTTATGACCCTGATAACCCAATAATCTATTTAACGGGCCCACTCAGCGGCACCATGGGACCAACTGGCGGAAACAGCTACGCCGTCGTATCCAAATCACCCGCCACTGGCGGTATCGGCAACGCTGAAGCTCACGGCTTCTTTGGTCCGGACCTGAAACGTGCAGGATACGATGCCGTTGTTATTACGGGTAAAGCTCCGAAGCTTTCTTACCTGTGGCTTGACGATGACAAGGTTGAAATCCGAAACGCTGAATCCCTAAAAAACGCTACAGTTAAGGAAACTGACGACAAAATTCGAGCAGAACTCGGTGACTTTTACATCAGAGTTTCAGCCATCGGCGAAGCTGGAGAAAAACTTTGCAGGTTCGCCGCTATCATTAATGATGAGTTCCGCGCCATTGGAAGAAGCGGCATGGGCGGAGTCATGGGCTCTAAAAACCTCAAGGCAGTCGCTGTTCGGGGAACACATGACGTCAACGTTGCAAACCTTCCAGGCTTCAAAGATTTCGTTAAAATGATTTATGAACGCATGAAAGGTCCATCAACCAAGAAATATAAAACCCTGGGGACACCCGAAAACGTTCTTGTCCTCAACTCACTCTCAGCTTTGGCAACAAGGAACTGGACAAACGCAACTTTTGAAGGCGCAGACAAAGTCAGCGGAGAATACTTCAACGAGCATTATGTCAAGAAAATCGTCGGTTGCGCAACGTGCGGTATGCGTTGCGACCACATAGGCGTGGTTCCGGAAGGACCATACAAGGGCTCAACTTCAAGGCTTGAGTTCGAATGCCTATGGAGCATGGGACCACTCTGCGGCATCGACAGGTTAGACGCAATTATTGAAGCAATGCGCATCGTAAACGAATACGGCATGGACGGCATATCCATAGGTGTCGTAGTTGCCTTCGCAATGGACCTCTACGAGCACGGTATAATCACAAAGGAACAAACTGACGGAATTGATCTCAAGTTTGGGAATGCTGAAGCGTTGATTGCGGAAATCCACAAAATCGGCAAACGCGAAGGCTGGTTAGGCAACATACTTGCTGAAGGTGTCGCAAAAGCCGCAGAAATGATCGGCGGAGACGCATACAAATACGCTTGTCACATCAAAGGTTTAGAGCTACCAGGCTACGACCTGAGAACCTTAAAGACAGCCGCTTTAGGCTTCAGTGTCTCGTTCCGCGGAGCATGCCATCTCAGAAACGGCGCTTACTCACCTGACGTCAAAGGCAAAGTAAACCGCTTCAAGATTGAGAAAGGCAGAGGCAAAATGATCACTGAAGAAAGCTACATGTACAACATCATTGATTCACTCATCGTCTGCAAGTTCAGCAGAGGCACCTACTACGACGGCTGGAAAGACCTGACTAACTATTACACTCTTGCAACAGGCATCCCGATCACACCTGAAGAAATGATCCGAGACGGAGACAGAATCGAAAACCTCGCAAGACTCTTCAACATACGCGAAGGCAAAGGCACACGAAAATACGACGATGTACCCTACAAAATAAAGCACTTTCCAGTTCCAGATGAAGGTCCAGCCAAGGGCGCCTGCGTAAACGATAAAGAGATGGCAGTGGGCTTAGATGACTATTACGCTTCAAGAGGATGGACAGTTGACGGCATCCCAACAGTTGAACGCCTGCAACAAGTAGGTTTAGGCGATTTAGCCTATATTGCTGAAAACGCAATGAAAGCGGCTCAAGAGGCAAAACCTCACGTTGCTCAAGAAATTAAACCTCAGGGAGGCAACTAAAATGGTGCGCCCGCAAGACAGAAAATTCGTGACTGCTGACCCAGAGAAATGCATAGGCTGTTGTGTCTGCGAATACGCCTGCAGCATGGTTAATGAAAAGACCTTTAACCCGACTAAATCACGCATACGTGCCATGAGACTGGGACCGCTCATAAACATGGCAATCACATGTAGGCACTGTGAAGACCCCGCATGCGTAGCCGCTTGCCCAAGAAACGCCTTAAGCCAAGAAGACAACTCGGGAATAATCCGCGTTGACGAAAACGCATGCAACGGTTGCGGATGGTGCATCAGCGCATGCCAATTCGGTGCCATGAACATGCATCCAGACAAGAAAATTGTCTTCACATGCAACAGTTGCACAGACAACGAAACAAAAGAACCACAATGCGTACAATGGTGCCCAGAAGAAGCCCTAACCTATGTAACAGCTGAGACACTCGCGCAGAAATACAGGCAAAAAGCAGTCCAGAACCTCTTCCAAGTAGCAGAAGCAGAAGCCAAACCCAAATGAAAACCAGACGCTTAATCTAGCGCCCTTTTTTCTTGATTGTTACTTTTGTTTTCTCTATTTAGCTCTGACAAGTCATTCTGCAAATGCTTCAAATCGATCTTTCTTGTTCGTTAGCGAAAAGTAGATGTATGAACGAACATATTCAACCTTTTGGGGTTAGACTTGGTCCGCGTCAAATCCATATCCGACCTTTACCTACGCTACTTTTTCAGCGATTGTTCCCTTTGTGTACGGTACGAACTCCCTTATTTGCTCAATTGAAGTCTTTCCAGTTTTTTCCCGTTGCTCCTTAGGTAGCTTTAGCATTAGCGATCTGAGAACTCTTTGGAGAAATTCCTTGCCAGTGTAATCTCCCGGCATAAGAACAACGAAGGCTTTAGTTTTTGCTTTCACTGCATCTACAGGTCCCCCGACAAAACCCGTTGCCTCATCGGCGATAATTCCCACCGCAACTTTCAGCGGGACTCCTCTTATCCAGTTGCGTTTGCCGACAACTGCGAAGGCGCCGTGGGGAACAGATTCGCCTGAAGGGCCACTTTTGTTAAGCTGGTCCACTTTAACCCAGTAAACGTCGGCTGAACCCGCGTTCTCTCGCCATGCACGGGAAAAAGACGCTGCAAACTCACCTGCTTCCCTAAGAGTAGATTCGGGTACGCTTTTGCCTTCGGACTTTACCACCGTGAAGGGTGCTCCAGAGATTTCAGCGTGAAAAACTACGTCTTCTTGGGTGGTATATTTTTTTATGAGCACTTCGTTGCTGACAGTGTCTTTGCCTGCAACCACCAAAAACCCGTCGGAAGAGGTAAACCAACGGAATTTTTCGTACCATTCCCTGTTCTCCCGCTCCAACTTTCGCTTGGCAAGCGCCTCCATAATCTCCGTCGGCTTTAGGCTCTTGAGCTCCTCCGCTCGGCTTAGCTCCTTTTCAATTTGCTCTAAACGCTTCTTTGACTCCTCAAGCGCTACTTGGGCACCCGCGATTTTCTGCTTCGCCTTTTTCCCGCGCTCGTAGTATTCGTTTGCGTTTTCGTAAAGAGAGCGCCGCAGGTTAATACTGAACTGCAAGTTGTCAATGCACATGTTCAGCGCCAAGTTGCGTCCGTCGAAGGATTCAACGTAAACCTCGGGGGTTCTACCCGTTTTTTTTACCTCTAAAACCTCGCGCACGATGGTGTTCCAGTCTTTTCCTTCTCTGTTAGACTTCAGCAGCGTTTCCGTGAAGTTTTGGAGTTCGCTTAGGCGACTGTAGATGGTGTTGCCGATTGTTTTGTCGTATTCGACTTTTTTCTCTTCTTCACTTATGGATTTTTCTTGGTCAGCGACTACGCGTTTGAGCCGTTCAGATTCCTGCGTGAGCTTGCCAACTTCAACGCTGGCAAGGGCTTTTTCGGCGGCTTTTACTCGAAGGAAAAACTCGTCTGCCGCCTCGTTAAAGGTGCTATAAGATTGGGTTTTGAAGCCGTCGTAACGTTGGAGCTTAAGAGGCACAACATCGAGGAAGCTTCCATCCTGATCGAGAACTATGTTGGGCTCCAAATTGCCTTCCGCCAGCTTAGATAGCAAGCTTTGAAGAGCATCAAAAATTCCCTGCGTTTCCGCGTCGCTTAGGTTTTTGCATGGCTTGGATTTGTCTACCTTTGCCCTGAGTAGCATCTCTTCCGCGTAGACTCCACCGATGCCTAAGAAACGTGCTGTCGCCCTCACTACTTCGGCTTCACCCGCCTTTTCCAAAGCCTCCTGCAGTTCAGGTAGGGACATTTTGAAGGGGTTTTTGCCGCTTGGCGGAGGAAATACCAAGGCTTCGTTTCGCAGGATGTTTCGGTCTCGCATGCGTTTGAAGAATAACGCTTGCAGGACTATGTTTTTCTCGTTTGTCAAAATTATGTTGCCTTCTCCGAAAAGCTCCGCGACAAGCTTGTAAAGGCCCTCTTTAGTTTTGAAGGTCACTGTTACTATTCTTTCAAACTCGTACTGGTCTATACCGATTAGCCAAGCTCCACGCAGTTGCCTTCTAAGTGACATGCAAAACTCCGGTGGGGCAGCAGGGCTCTCTGGCGCGTAAACGGTCCAGTGCAGTCTTCTGCCTGCTTCCACGACAAGCCTGATGGGCTGCGCATCCGTTTTGTGAAGCTTAAAAACCAGAGTTTTTTCGTCTAGCTGGTAGATGTTGTTCACTCGTGAATCGGTTATTGTCGGTTTTAATTCTTTGGTGGCGGCGGCGATGTCGAAGCTAGAGAATTCTTTTTTGCGCATGGTCTACACCCGTGGTTTTTAGTAGTTATCTTAGTTATAAAGAAACCTTTTTCACGTAGGCTGAAATTGCGTGAGGGCCGCATTTTGGCCCGCTTATTTTTATTATGACATTAATACGATGCCGATATTACTACGGAATAACACAAACCAAATCCATATGGTCAGGTTCCTCGGAGTCCTGTCGTCCAAATTCCTTGCGATCTTAAAACAGCCAAAGAAAAACGACCCGCTGTTACTCACGACGTGTAACATGCATTGCTTGTTACTCTCCGCTCGGGATGCGCCCGAGATTTTTCGGAGTGAGACGATAACATAAACGATGAGGGAAGTAATCCTCCACGGATTTTTTCAGATTGATTGTTGAATCTGAACTGCTGACTTGTTAGTTTTTAGGAATTTGATTGTGCAATACGCATAAAGTTTGCAAAAGGATATATTAACTGCTTTCAGGCTTCTGGAAAAATCTGGAGATAATAGAAATTGGTTAAAATAATTGTCAACAACGATACTTGCACCGGATGCGAGACCTGTGTAAACACTTGTCCAGTCGGCGTCTACGAAATGAAGAACGGCAAATCTGTTCCAGTCAAAGTAGATGATTGCTTAGTCTGCAGAGCATGCGAAGCCCAATGTCCAACTGGTTCCATTCAAGTAATTGAATAGTGCCAACACGCCTCCTTTCTTCAGTGCACACACATCGAACATTTCTCGTTTATAAGTACATCAACTAGTTGTATCTCTAAGTTCAAATGTTAAGTTGATAGCCAAATGGATATGTTTTTCACTACGCACATATCGTTAATTCTGTTTTCAGTTTACATGTAAGAAGATTAGTATGAGACGTTCCAAACTAGAAATGTACGTTGACATCCTCACAGTTCTGGCTCACAGAGGACCACTAAAGCTAACACACGTCATGTACAAAGCAAATGTAAACTGCAGTGTGCTGAAAGAGTACCTTGACTTCCTCCTAAAACAAGGCTTAGTCGAAGAACGTGTATTAAGGAAAGAACGTGTAATTTACGCGATTACTCAACGCGGAATAACCGTTCTGAAATACTTTAAAGAACTAAAACAGGTGTTGCCCATAGTAGAGGAAGCACGGAGCCAAGTAGCAATCACCTACTAAAACCTACAAGTTTCCTTGTTTCTTAACTCACGATATCCATCAGAAAATCTAGGTACAGTTTGCCTTTCATCTTCCATCAGTTTAGCAAGAATAAATATCCGAATTTAGTCCACTCTTCTCTGTTCGCTGTCGAATATTTTTCCTCTCTTTGTTGTATTTAAGTAGCTGATTAAGCAAAACTGCAGTATGCCTCCTATGCCGCTGGCGAGTAACCATGTCCACTCCCCAAAAGTGCTGAAAGCAAGCGCGAAGATGCCGGTTCCGACTAGGAAAACGACGAAACCTACAATATTGAATTTAATGAAGCTTAAAATCCACTTCTTTGCCCTTTCTTCAAAACTCTTCTCAGATGACATATTTATCATCTCAAAACTTGCTCCAGAGTACTTACAGCCATATTTAAACAATCTATAATTTATAACAAGAAAGATAACATCCGAAACATCAGTAATCTCAGCTATCTCCAGTTAGTTAGCTTATGATCCAACAAATCATCTAAGAATAAAGTGAGTAATCATCAATCGTCTCTTCATTAATCATCATTTTTTTATCCACTCTCTTCTTTTTCTCTTCAATCTGTGACTCATCAATTCATGTGTGTATCATTCCTGAAGTTTTTTGGATAGATAACTATCTTCAAGAATGAATGTTCCACGGTAGCCGCAGTTTTGGCACTGCCATAAAGACCAGAGTTGAGGCATACCCTCAGCCCAGAACACATCGGATTGAACCGCATTTTGGACAGAACTTAACTGGAAATTTGTCTTTCTTATTTTGTCTATCTGATTTATTCGTCAAAAAGCATCACTCGATGTCATTTGAAAGTTAGAGCTAAAATATGTGATACTATAGGCGTAATACTATGCGCTATTCTCCATAATCTAAACCTTTTAAATCTAATGCTACAAGTTGTCCACGCTTGTTTAATATAAGCTCTGTTTTACAGACAGGACATTGAATTATCTCTCCAACCGCAGAGTACTTTGTGAAATCTTCTTTGTCAGAAAAATTATAGCCACATTCAGGACATTGAGCGGTCAAGTATTACACTCTTCGCAATCAAGGTTAAGATAACAACTTTTCCTAAATAACGTTTCTTAAATGTAGATGTTTACTCGGTTTGGTATATCCATATCACATTAGGTTAAGGTATAGTATATGTAGTATCAGAATCGAGTAAACACATCAAAACAGAAGAAAAATAGAGGAAAAAAGACAAGAGAAAACATAATTGTACGAATATGGCAGTTCGTTCAAGTTGTATCTGTTTTCGTAGTTTTGTTTTCTGTATATTTTGTTGTTTCATTAAAACTTAAATACAAACAGAAACAGAATTGCGTTCGGCTAAAACAAATGAATGACATCCTACTGATTGTCGGCTCAGTAATATTGCTTTTCTGGGGTTCAGCTCACATTATAAAGACAAAACCTGTCGTAAACACTTTTGGACAGCTTTCTATTGACAACAAGCGAATCTTAACTATGGAGTGGATAACAGAAGGTATGTTGCTGATTTTCATTGCTTTGCTTGTTATCTTGGGTGCAGTTGTAGGTCTAAAGCAATCTATTGTGTTTTATCTATCTGCTTCGACACTATTGGTAATGGCTGTTTTGTCTTTAGCTACTGGAGCAAGAACTTCTCAGCTTCCTTTCAGATTATGTCCAGTTATCTTCACAGTTTCAGCTTTATTTATCGTGGCTGGGGTTCTGTTATAGCCAATTATAGGTAACTTTTTAGGTTCTCAATGTCCAAAGCGGCAAATTGTTCTATAATCCAGTCTTTCATTTGGTCTCTTACACTTCGGAATGCCGTAAGTCTCTCTTCTTCTGTACCCTCTGCATCCGAAGGGTCAATAAAACCGTGAAGTTGGTAGTGCTTTGTCTTATGCAGTTTTGTATTCACTATTTCAGGTCTTCCCATAACCAATGGTGAAGCGCATAGCACACAATTAGTTTTGACACTGCTTCTGCATACTGTTACTGCTAAGTCAATTTCAACCTCACCAAACTCATCAATACTCTTGGAGTACTGTTTTGAAATGTCTATGCCAATTTCAGCCAACGCTTTGATTGCTAATGGATGTACACTTGTGGGGTTTGTTCCAGCGCTAAACACCTCATACTTGTCACCGTAAAAGTGTCTCAATAATCCTTCAGCCATTTGTGACCTAGCTGAGTTATGGGTGCATAGGAAGAGAATTTTTGTCTTATTCATTGGAGTCACTTCTCTACTCGGTAATAGGTATGTTACTGTCTTTCAGGAAATCTTTGACAAGTTCTTGTATCTGGTTTCTAACCTCTCTGAATTTAGCGAGTTTTTGCTCTGTTGTACCTTCAAAAGCAACCGGGTCTTCGATGTTCCAGTCTAATGTTCTTGTGGGACCTGGAATGATTGGGCAGTCTTCTTCCTCGCCTCTCTTGCACACCGTGATTGCAATCCCAAAGTATTCATTTCTCTGTAATTGCCACAGCTCCTTAGGTTGCTGATTAGATATGTCAATGCCAATTTCTTGCATCACTTTGATGGTGTAGGGATGAAGAGGTTGTGGTTTAAACCCAGCACTGTAAGCGTCAAAATAGTCTCCACCATACTTTCTGAGAAAAGCTTCAGCCATTTGACTTCTTGCTGAGTTATGTGTACATAAAAAGATGACTTTGGTTTTGGTCAAATCAACACACCTTAAGCTTCACATCATTGGAGTCTTCGTCTTTGTAATATCTCTTTCTTAACCAGAAAGCAACGTTAACTAAGCTTATCATGACTGGGACTTCAATCAATGGTCCAATGACTGCCGCAAACGCTTCTTGTGACGCTAAACCGAACACTGCAACAGCTACAGCTATGGCTAACTCAAAGTTATTACTGGCCGCAGTGAATGAGAGTGAAGTTGTTCTCTTGTATCCAAGCTTTGTGTAGTAACCTATTCCGAATGACACAAAGAACATAATCAAGAAGTATACGAGTAGGGGAATTGCGACTCTGACTACATCAAGCGGTAAACTTATGATGTATTGACCTTTCAGCGAGAACATGACGATTATGGTGAAGAGTAATGCAATAAGCGATACATGACCAAGTCTATGCATGAGTTCATGTTCATACCACTCTTTTCCTTTGGTTTTCAAGAAGTAGTATCGAGTTATGATTCCAGCGAAGAAGGGTATACCTAAGTAAATTGCTACTGATTGTGCGACTTGTATTAGGGATATGTTGACTATTTGTCCTGAGCCTGAAATCCAGCCACTTGCTATTGTTATGTAGAAGTACGCGAGAACTGAGTACATTACTATCTGGAAAATGGAGTTGATTGCTACAAGTATGGCTGTCCATTCGTTGTCTCCTTCTGCAAGGTTGTTCCATACAATGACCATTGCTATGCATCGTGCTAAGCCTATGAGTATAATTCCGTCTCTAAGTGCTGGGTAGCTTCCGAGAAATATCCATGCTAAGACAAACATCAAGAGTGGTCCAATTACCCAATTAAGGGTCAGGGACTCGGTGAGCATGGTTTTTGATCCTTTTGCAGTTACCACTTTCTTTAGGTCTTCGAAGTGTACTCTTGCTAGAGGTGGGTACATCATCAAAATTAAGCCGATGGCGATTGGAATTGAGGTTGTTCCAATACTCAAAGCACCTATATCGCTGGATACCTTCGGGTAGATGTACCCTAATGCAACTCCAAGTGCCATTGCTAAGAATATCCAGACTGTGAGAAATTTGCTCAACCATGACAGGTGAGAACTAGGCTTCTTCTCCATTCAAGACTCCACTTGTTACCTGTTTGAATCTGGTGGCAAATATTTAAGCCGATTGGTAGGAGTTTTCTCATTTTCTTCTTCAAATAACGAATATAATAATGTAAGAATTATCTGATTTTTCAGAAAAACTTAAATGTTTAGTTATCCACATCATTAACGGTGATTGAATATGGCAAGTTGTGAAGGAGATTCGTGTAGAATCGATGCAATCGTAACAATAGATGTGAAAGGTCAAATTGTTCTTCCAAAAGACTTACGGGAAAAAGCAAACTTCAAGCCAAACGACAAAATTGCTGTGGTAGCTTGTGAGAAAGGCGGCGAAGTATGCTGTATTATGATGATTAAAGCAGAAAGACTAGCGGGTGCAGTAACACAAACACTAAGTCCTCTGCTTAAAGGAGTAACTAAACAGGAGAGTTGATTATGGAAAAAGAAAACATCAAAAAAGAAGTAAGAAAACGCTATGCAAAAGTCGCCAGGTCTAACGGCTCTCGCAGTGCTTCAAACATAAGCTGTTGTTCAGCACCTTCAGATGAACAAGTAAGCACACTGAATGGCTACAGTCAAGAGGAACTTAATGCTGTTCCAGAAGATGCTAATCTGGGTCTTGGATGTGGCAATCCAACAGCATTAGCATCGCTGAAGGAAGGTGAAACTGTTTTAGACTTAGGTTCTGGTGCTGGGTTCGACTGCTTCTTGGCATCAAAGAAAGTCGGTAAGAGCGGCAAAGTAATCGGTGTAGATATGACTCCTGAAATGCTGGACAAAGCACGTTCCAACACTAAGAAAGGCAAGTACACAAACGTTGAATTCAGACTCGGAGAAATCGAGAACCTTCCAGTAGCAGACGACTCAGTTGATGTCATTATCTCAAACTGCGTAATCAACCTGTCAACTAACAAGAAGCGAGTATTCGAAGAATCTTACAGAGTCCTCTCTCCAAAAGGAAGACTTATGGTCTCAGACATAGTTCTGCTAAAAAAACTCCCTGAAGTAATTCAAAAAGACTTGGAAGCCTATGCTGGATGCATAGCTGGTGCAGAAATCAAAGAAAAATACCTTGAACTGATGCGGAAAGCTGGGTTCAAAGAAATAAAAGTCTTGCAGGAGAAAGTCTACCCAATTGACTATGTTATAAGTGAACCAGAACTAAAAGAAGGCATCAATCGCCTAGGATTGACAAAGGAACAATTCGCAGACTTGGCTAAATCCGTTGTCAGCATAAGCGTTTCAGCATCAAAACTATAAGTAAAGGCTCGGAGACTCAATCTATGTCTACAACTGCGAAGATGGTTGTTGAGTGGAAAGGAAATCTCCGCTTAACAGCAAGAAACGAGAAAGGACTGACTGTGAATTTTGATGCTCCAGTAGAGCATGGCGGAGAAGAAACTGCGTTATCCCCGATGGAAAACGTGTTGGCTAGTCTTGCTTCTTGTAGCAGTTTCCATGTGCTGACTATTCTGAAGAAGAAAAGACTCAATTTAACTGGGTACTCTGTAGAAGCAACTGCGGAAAGAAGAGAAGAACCACCCAGAGTGTTCACTAAGATCCATCTCAAATACGTCGTTAAAGGCACAAACGTCACTTCTGAAGCTGTTGATAGCGCAATTAAACTCTCTGAAGAGAAATACTGCTCGGTGGGTGGAATGCTACAGAAAGCAGTCCCAATCACATCATCATACGAAGTAATAAAAGAAGAGCTAAGAACTTGAAAATCTACTTAGGATTCAAAGAAGGGAAAAGACCAGAAATCATTGAATCAGAGACTCAACCAACAAAAGAAACTCATCCACAATTCGACTTCTTCTATGGACCGTTCAAGACCTTTGAAGAAGTTTCAGCTTACGTCAAAGCCATGACAGGGTTAGCATGTGGACAGGGATAAATAGAATAGGTCTCTGACACGGAATAGGGTGCTCTCATAATTATTCTCGTTTTTTTATGAAGAATTTTTTATAAGTAACTAAGCTCCTTGTCATAGTGTATCGTCTTATTGAACAGGGGTTTTTGTTTCACCATCTGTTTCACAGAACAATCATATCCTTCCAAACCTCTTAGATAAGACAAAGGAAGTAAGTGAAGAAGAATGAACAGAAAGGCAATAGTTCTAATCACGGTAGCAGTTGTCGCAATTGCTTTAGTAGCTACTGGACTAGTCATAATATTAGGTCACCAAACTGGGAATTCCTCAACTGGAACAACGGGGATAAGCATAGACCAAGCCACAAGCGCAGTCCAAACCTATCTGAGGAAAATGGGCTACTCTAATCTTGGAATAGCAACAATGCAAGAATATTCTAACATGTATTACGCTCAAGTAGTCGAGCAAAACAATGGGACAGGTGCATTCGAACTTGCTGTCAACAAGACAACAGGTGTCGTTACTCCGATGCAAGGACCAACTATTGTGTGGAACATGAAGTATGGAGTCACTAGCGCGGGAATGATGGGTTACCTGTACAGCACGAGCTCTTCAGGTGGGATGATGGGTGGAAATGGAATGATGCAGTGGCTAAGAGGAACACCCACGACGAACATGGCTATCATCATGGAACAAGCAAAAACCATTGCCCAGCAATACTTAGATGCTAACTATACTGGAACAACCGTGGGACAAGTCACAACATATTATGGATACTACACCATGCAAATTCTGAAGGATGGCAAACCAGTCGGAATGATGGGTGTCTACGGAAGCACTGGACAAGTCATGAACTACACATGGATGGGAACATTCATGCAACAGAAAATCATCGGGTAAACCCAAAAACACCCTCTTTTTGGTCAAAAAGTGTTTCAAAAATCTGTTTCACTTTTGTTTCAGCGAACTATCTTACCATTCGAAGCCTATAGTATGTATTGAGGTGAAAAAAACATGAACACAAAACTAGAATGTGAATTGGTCATAGTCGGAATATTAGCAGTCACTCTGATAGGAATAGTCGTAGTCTCAGCACAAGTGGCCACATCAACACCAACTTCAAACGGAACAACCGCAAATGGAGCATCAACTGGTGGCTTCTTTGGATGGATGGGTAGATGCTTAGGATTCAGAGACTCATCATACTATGGAACTGGAACATCAGCAGTCCCACAGCAACCCCTCAACATCACAGTCACAGACCCCAACACAAACACCACAACAACCTATCAATCCGACGGCAACGGATACGGCTATGGCGGATGCATGAGAGGTTTCCTCCCATAAACTCCACATTCTTTTTTTAAAACTCTATTTTCTCCTGTTTTCTTGATGAATAACCTTTATTTCTTCAAGTAATCCTTAATTCTCCTCAGAGGAATTTTGAACTTATGCGAAGAATCCACTTCTTCATCATCGTTTTGATCACTACAATAGCTGTTTTGTTAACTCTCACGCTTGTTAGCTGGTACTTCGCTGCCACGTTTCCGTCTTATTATGGGTCAAGCTGGATGGGACAAATGTGGGGTTCACATTTGGGAAACAGCACTAACTATGGAATGGGTGGCATGATGGGTAACGGGTCAACAGCAACTCCCTCTTACCTATGGCTTGTCCCAGTGGCTTTAGGCATAGCTGTTGGAGTTGCAGTCATCGGAGTGGCTTTCTACTATGCTTATCCAGAACTCAGATACATCAGAGGAAACACAACTTGTACTCCTGTCCCAGCTAAAATAGGGGTTCAAACTCAAGCGGTTAACCCAGCAGTTGAAACAAGCAGTCCAGCAAACACAAATGCGAATGTTCCTAAAGTAGCTAACAGTTGTGATGTGCTCTTGAAAACTATGACTCCTGAAGAACAAAAAGTCTTGAGTGTACTGGTTGCTCACAATGGCAAGTACTTGCAGAAGTATGTTGTTAAAGAGTCTGGGTTAAGTCGGCTCAAGACTCATCGAATTGTCGCTCGGTTTGCGCAACGTGGCATTGTTAGTGTTAAGGAGTTCGGGAACACTAATGAGATAGTTGTTTCAGATTGGGTCAAAAGCTAAGACGCTTAAGCATCAATTAAGAGTCATAATCAGAAGTTCGCGCGACCAAACTGACATTGACAGAAAACTAAAAGCTGCAAAACGAAGACAATATGCACTTGGACACACGGAACCAAAGGATTTTGCCGATAAGCAAAAGTGGCAACGCGGAAATGCAAACTCTATATTCTGAATTCACAAAGCCCAAATTAGCACGCGCACATAATCAATACTCCCAGAGGATTTGAAAAAATGGAAATGCAATACAAATCAAAGGTGGATATTGTTGTTGAACTGGAAAAAATATGCGTTGACTCACCCACTCGCACGGAAAGTAACGTGATTGGATATGTTGAGTTTTTTGGAAAGGTGAACGCCATAATAGTTAAAGGCAATCAGGTTGAACTTCAAGAAACCGACATAAAGATTTGATTCTGGTGAATAACACAAAAGTTATCAGATCGAGATAATTGTCTCGGCAATTTGGAAACTAGATATACGTCTTAAATCTGAATAGCGTAGAAATAGAACGACTGTGATAAATAAGTCTTTCAAATGTCCAAAATGTAAACTACTCGACACGTTTCCACGTTGAAAAGGTAAGCTCTACTTATACCCTGAAATGTGAAACTACTAAGGCATGTGGTTGGCAGATAGACCTCATTGAGAAACAATAAGCAAGCGACTCCAAGGCTTTTTGGAATTAGTTTATGAAGTTTGCATGAGCCCAAAACCGTTTAGGTTGCTTCGCTGTAGTCTCTCACTTGATCCATTTCAAGATATTCGGTTTATTTCTTTTTCCAGCTCCTTGTTTTGTTTTGGGATGCCCTAAGATTAAGGGCACCGTCATGTCATAGTTCTGAGGGACTCCAATCTTCTTAAGAACGTCCGACTTGCTGTTTAAAAGTGAAACGAAACCCATGTAGCAGGTTCCGAGCCCAAGTTCATACGCCTTCAAAAACATATTCTCCGCAGCAAGAACACTGTCTATTAAGTTCCAACTAGCCCCCTGTTGGTCTTTCTCTGCACATACCAAAACGAGCACAGGCGCATTATAGCAGATTAAATCAGACTCTGTAGAATATCGCTCGGCTGAAGAAGGAAACATTTGCTTGATCAAAGCTTTCGTTTCATCAGAGACGTACTTAATTAACTCTTTATTTTCGATGACAATGAATTTGCAAGGCTGTCTATTCATAGCTGTTGGAGCCCAAACGCCCGCTTCCAGAACAGCCTCAACTTGTTCCTTCGAAACAGACTCATCCGTATAACTTCTAACGCTTCTCCTACCTTTAATACAAACATCAAGTTCCATGGTTCGTTCCTCTCTACACTTATATCTTCTCTTTTCAAGAGTTTAAGATTGTGTTTAATTTGCGATTCTCTAAATACTCAATCAACTGAGAAATTGCTCAATCTTTAGCCTCAATGATTAATCGCCAATCTGTTATCGTGAGCTCTAGGTGTTGTCCATCATTCCAGCCTAGTTCGTTAACTGCCTCTTCTGGAATGACTATCACGTGTTTGAATTGACATTTGTCCTTGTAATCAAGTTGCTTCAGGAGTTTAGCTTTCATTTGTATCTTCCAGCTTTCAATAGTTAAACATGAAAAGCTATTATGAAGGTTTGTGGGCACAAAAAGAGGCAACAAACGTTCAGAATCACAAATATACGAATTTTACATTGAAGAGGTGATAAGTCTTAAATCTGCATGGCATAGAAAATAGACCAATTCTTAGTCCAGAAACGTTGACTTGACTTAGTCAAGAATGTTTTACGAGTAGCTTTTTATCGCCAGAAAGTGCTTAATGCTAAGCATGGGTAAAATTGGCAAGGCTTTCGCATTATTCCTAACTCTTGTTACCGCTATGTTATGCGTGACTTTGCTGACTGTTAAACCTGCAACTGCTCAGTCAACAGGAATTCTGTCTGCTCCAGCTTTTAGTGTCATACTTACAAATGCCTCTTACTCTGTGCCACCTGTTTATTATACTGACCCACAAACTGGTGCCAACATCACAAAAGCTGGTTACTTCGTCAATCAAGAAAACCTTACATTTACCATTCAAAATGAACCTAACGTTACTTATTACGTTATACGATGGACGACGCCGTACATAAGAGGATGGAACAGCATTGAGGGCTACTTTGGAGGTGACCCGATGAACGCTACAATCAAACGAACGACGGGTTCAACCACAAATTGGGTCCTAACAGGTACTAACGGTTCGTTCCCAATATATGAACATGGTATCCTCGTTGACACGGTCGTTGGCTACTCTTTTTCTTTTGGTTTTCAAAGTCTCAATTTTGAAAGCGGAGCCAAAATAGAATTCCAAGTTCAAGCCTCAAATGGTACGCCTGTTTACAATTCCACTATCCTTGAAGAGCGCTATTCCATCATAGGTGAACCAAGTGATTGGAGTAATACGCAAACAATAACCATACCTGGAAGTTCTATCTCTCCTTTACCAAGCCCAACTCCTACCCCGGCATCTACCGTTCCAGAGTTTCCAACTTGGATGATTCCACCACTTTTCGCAGCTGTAACACTCGTTTCAATTGTGTTCATCAGAAAGAGAATGACCAAAACATAGCCAATCAAGGCTTTTTGTAATCAGTTCACAGAGTTGATGTGAGCTCAAACTCGAATTCTGTTCTTATGGAAAGACAGCTATTAACAGTTTAAGTCATGGTCAAAAGAAAATTAGATTTGCAAGGCAGCAGCGATTCCTTCAGGCTAATGCTTAGTTATCGATGAAATACTGAACTTAAAGGTCTCTTAAACTTTTAAAGTGGGACGAAATCCAAATTTATCACACGAATAATAAGGATTCGTCCGATATTATTGAAAGATGAGCTACTATTGAAAGATGGTTGGAAATTCTCTCTTTCCTGTGACTAGAAAACTTTGTACGTATAGATAAATTCGCACAAATTATTTTAGCGTTCCCCAAACCTGATTGTTTTAGATTGCTGGTACCGGTTTGCTTCAAGCTACGAATAGCGCTCTAACAACAATTAATGGGAATGATCCAATACGTATCTTGCATGTTGACGATGACATATCCATACTTGAGATTTCGAAACTGGTTCTACTAGATATAGACAACAGCTTCGAAATCGACCATGCGAGTAATGTGTATGAAGCCTTCAAGAAATTAGCTGTTGTGCAATATGATGTTGTAATTTCTGATTATGATATGCCCGGAATGAATGGTCTCCAATTCTTGGAAGAACTTCGGGAAAAAAATAATGACATCCCGTTCATCTTGTTTACTGGCAAAGGTCGAGAAGAAATCGTAATAAAAGCCCTTAATCTCGGTGCAGATGCTTACACTAACAAGCAGGGCAACACCGAAACAGTATACGGCGAACTAGCCCACTCGGTGCAAAAAACAATTGAACGTAAAAGGGCGAAAAAATTGCTGGCCAAAAATCAAGACCGACTGAGAAGAGCTCAAGCCATAGCGCGAGTAGGAAATTGGGAATTGGATCTGCGAACCCAAAAAATGTGGGCATCTGAAGAAGCATATAAAATCTATGGTCTTGAGCAGGTGAGCGATTTTTTGCCTTTGAAGTTAGTTCAGCAAGTTCCTTTACCGGAGTTCCGTTCCATCTTAAATTCCGCTTTGGAAGACTTGATCACAAACAACAAAGAGTATAATTTAGAATTTAAAATTAAACGTCATAATGACGGTCAAGAGCGATTCATCCATTCACAAGCAGAACTCATAATTGATGAAAGCAAAACACCAATCATGGTTAACGGTGTCCTCCAGGATGTTACTGAACGGAAAAAAACCGAAGATACATTGAGAAAAAGTGAGGCTAGATATAGGGAACTTGCGAACTTTTTGCCAGAGACTATTTTTGAGGCTGATTTAACTGGAAGGATAACGTTCTTCAATAAACAAGGTTTTGAGATAACGGGCTTTAGTCAGGAAGAACTCGAAAAGGGTTTGAGTGCGCTGTCATTTGTTGCCCCGGAAGAGCGAGAAAGAGCAACGAAAAACCTAAAAAGGACGATGGCTGGAGAAGATATTGGTACTCAAGAGTATACACTTTTAGCAAAAGACGGCACTACTTACCCTGCACTTGTTAGGACCCGTGCTATTATTTCTGAGAACAGACTGGTTGGGCTTAGAGGATTAGTCGTAGATATGACTGAACGCAAGAAAGCTGAAGAAGCGTTAATTGAGAGCGAGGAAAATTACAGTAACTTGATTAATGGCATGGGTGAATCTGCGTGGGTTATTGATTTTGACGGAAACTTTGTCGACGTGAACGATGCCGCTGTTAAAGCTTTAGGCTATTCTAAAGAAGAGCTGCTGTCATTGGGAATTAAGGACATTGATAAGTTTTTGAGCCCACAGCAGGTCAAGAATCTTATGGACAATGAGTCTTCTGCTAGGGCACAAGTTTTTGAAACAGAACATACAACCAAAGATAAAGAGAAAATCCCAGTAGAGATTAGCACAAGCCTCATCACCTATCATGGAAAGCCGGCACATTTAGCAATTGCCAGAAACATTTCTGAACGCAAGAAAGCTGAAGAAGCATTAAAAATAGCTGCGAGCATTTTTGATTTAGTTACTGACTCGATTTTTGTTCATGATACTGATGGAAATATTGTTAACTTTAATGGGGCAGCGTACAAATTACGCGGGTACAGCAAAGAAGAAATGGTTAAAATGAATGTTCATGACTTAGATTCGCCTGAATCTGCAAAATTGTTTAAGCCCACAATGGACGAGGTACTTAAGAAAGGTGTTGCAGTTTTCGAATCTGTGCATGTGTGCAAGGACAAGTCGTTGTTGCCGGTAGAAATCCATGCACGCCTGATTGAATTAGAGGGTAAAACACTAATCCTCAGTGTAGCTCGAGATGTCACTGAAAGAAAAGTAGCGGAGAAGAAACTACAAGAAAACAATTATAGAATTGAGATGATGAACGAGAAGTTGCGTGTGGTGGGCAGCTTGGCTCGGCATGATGTTCGTAACAAGCTTTCAACGGTGAATGGTTATGCGTATTTGCTGAAAAAGAAGCATGCGGATCATACTGATATTGTTGAGGGATTGGGTGAGATTGAGCAGCAAGTTAAGGATTGTGTGAAGATTTTCGAGTTTGCTAAAATGTATGAGCAATTGGGTGTTGAAGAGCTAGCGTACGTTGATGTAGGGAATACTGTGGATGAGGCTGTGGCTCTTTTCTCAGGCTTAACAATTAAGATAGTTAATGATTGTCGCGGTGCAAGTGTATTGGCGGATTCATTCCTAAGGCAGATGTTCTACAATTTCATTGATAACACAACAAAATACGGCGAAAAAGCTACAACCATAAAAGTTCATTGCGAGAAGGCAGAGTCTGGTGAATTACGGCTGGTTTATGAGGATGATGGAGTCGGCATTTCAGCGGAGAACAAAGCAAAGCTCTTCACGGAGGGCTTCAGCACGGGCGGTAGCACTGGCTTCGGCTTGTTCTTCATCAAGAAGATGATGAATGTCTACGGTTGGACGATAACCGAAGAGGGCGAGCCGGGCAAAGGAGCAAAATTCATTATAACAATTCCCCGTGGGCCATCCTAAGTTCTTAAGCTCGTATATTTGGCGCTATTTCCTTTTGATAAGCTGAAGCTCTTTACCAAGTTGATCAAGCTACATGTTTAACAGAAGTGAATACTGAATTTTGGTCAACACTTACAATCACCAGCCATTTTTACCAAGCGCAAGGAAAAGAATACGAGTAAGCTCTCAAGGGTGTATGATGTTTGTGCATACGAGCAATATATACGCTAAATTTGATTTAAGGCTTCAAACTGAGCCTAAAAAAAGAGAAAAGTCAAATAACTTGACAAAACTGTAGTAATTCTTCACGCTTGATAAATCAAATTGACCAAGAAAAAAGCGAACACACTTAATTCTCGCCATCACACGTGTTAAGTTTAAGAAGTCTAATCAATGAAAACTTTACAGGTAGTCAGGGTTAATTCTAACGATGGAGATACCCACTACGTTTTTCTAGACACTCAAAGTTCCAAAAAAAACCTTCACGCTCAAGATTATGACGAAATTGAAATAAAGAAAGTATCAAAGCAAGAAGCATCAAAACCCCTTATTCTAATACGCGCAGAATAAAAAGGCAAAGCCAAGTTAAAGAAAAAAGAGAAGCTTGTGGGTTAAATCTCACTGTGAAAACGAATCAAATCAACCATATTCTTTGTAACCTTTTTTCATTGGATTCCTAAAAAGAATTTAGACTGAAAGCTAAACGAATAGTTTGATGAAGGAGAAATGAAAATGATCTTTAGAAAACTGGATGTGGGGCGAATTATTATTGTGCGCGTCAAACATGATTCAGAAATAATTAAGTTTGTAACTGAATTGGCCAAAAAGAATGCGATTATGACCGCGACCTTTACGGCAGTAGGTGCTTTGAAATGGGCGAAGCTTGGATTTTATGACCAGGGAAAACATGAATATTTGGAGACTTCGCTTTGACTCCTCAGGAAGTTGCAAGTTGCATAGGTAACATTTCCATCAAGGAAGGCGAACCCTTTGTTCATGCCCATGCAGTTTTAGCCGACCAAAATGGAAATACGAAAGCTGGGCATCTGATCGAGGGAAAAGTTTTCGCCGCAGAAATTCACTTAACAGAACTGATAGGAGAAGAACTTGTACGAAAAGACGATGCTGTGACAGGCTTATCTCTCTGGAAAATCTAGGTTCTGTAGAGGTTTCGAGATGATTTCTAAAGATTAGCACACAGTAACCAAAAGTGGGCATGGCGGATCGCTCATGTTAATCCAAGATACGAATCAAAAAGAGCCCTGAAATGTCAGGGTGGCAATCCGCGTCTCGTTTAACTGCTGACCCGCCAAGCATGGGTGTACCTTTCAGATGGCTATTTCTCGCAAGATAACGACTCACCGCCAAGTATAAATGGAATTGTGATTGTGTGGCATCCACAACAAGCAGACAAGCCCTGAAAGCCCAATTTACGTTAAAAGTAACAAGTGCTGAAAATTCTACTCCAGCATTCCACCACACATCGGGTATTCTAGTTTGTGATTCCTTCTGGAAATACGTCAGTTCGAATTAACACGAATACATATGCATACTAACAGTGTTAGTTACCTTGGAGACCAGCTAATTTTAATTTCTCAATTGTCTGTAGATTAGCTGGAAGGAAGAAGATAATTGGAAAAAGCCATGACTAGGGTACAAGCTGTTTTGCTGTTGGCTATACTCTTGATGGGAGCGTTCGGTGCCTACTACATTGCACAAAGAGAACCGCCAAAAAAAAGCAATCCTTCATCAAATACTCCTGTCTCAAGCGCATCGCCAACTCCAACCACCAAGGAAACGCCAACACCAACACCAATTGCAACATCCGCTCCAGTAAAAGCAACCGTTCTCCCAGTTGTGCCAGTCAGCATTCTTCAGACCTATAACCCCGGCGGACCCAACAATCCTCCCGGACCAACAATTGTGGTTACCCTGCAGAACAATTCAACCACGCCAGTGGTCAGTCTTCAAGCGACACTAACATTATCCGGGCAAAACTTCACTTACACATTCAACAACGTGTCCAAAAACAGCCCATTGTTTCCGAGTCAAGACACATCTCAAACACAAGTCTTAAATGCCACTGTATTTAAAACAAACCAAACCTATCCGATGCTGATAACAGGCACTCTGCAAAACGGAACCTCCTTCAATTTCACCACTCCCATAACAATAATCCAATCCAATCAGCTCGCGGTATCAGGAATAAAAGGCAATCTTGAACTCACCATGACCATCGGCAATTTCGATTACACTATAGGTGAACCCGTCAACCTAACTTTAACCATCACCAACATCAGCAATCAGACAATAAACTTCACTCATACAGGATTAGATTTTGACTTTCAAGTTACCAACGACACAAACAGCTTAGTATATCAATGGTCAAATTTTAAAGCCATAGCCCAATTCATAACAATCGAGCCGCTTTCCGCAGGAGGCAGCATATCTTCCAACTTAACTTGGCTACAGACGTGTAACTTCAACGCCCAAGTCCAAGGCGACGTAGCCTCCCCCGGAACATACAACATAATTGGACAAACAGGTCCAACATACGGGATACAAACGATACCGATCCAAATCACAATCCTCGAACCTTAGTTCCCCGATGCATGTTCGCTGGACTTATTCACTGTTAGTACAGTGATTAATTTGTTTGTTTCTTCTGAAGTTTTGATTTCACTTCTGGCTTTGTTTCGCAGAAAATCTGTGTGGTGATGCCTCTTTGTTCAGTTTGATAAACACAGAGAAATAGTCCAAAGGCAGAAGGGCAAACTTCAAAGTGTTTCATTCCTACAACTGCCGCCATCTTTACCAGCTTTTGGTTGCAATAAGCACAATGGTTGGGTTTAACTTTTGGAAGAGGTGTTTTGGATCCGTTTGAAGGACCACAGTAGATTTCGCTTCCGTTAGTAATGAAGTTGGACCAAAGCCGTTGGTAAAGGCTGGGGCACATCCGATAATTGCCATATGATTGAAGATTAAGTATGTGAACAAACTGTTTCCCGCATTTCCTGCAATTTTCCGCAAACATTTCTGAATCCTCGGTTATTGTGGCTTCCAGTCAAGCATCCATGCAATCAAAGGCTATTTAAAACTTGGTAGAGCCCAGCTATTGTGGACAAAGAACCATGCTGAACAATTTAACTAAATATATTACGAATACCTTATTAAAGTAAGGATAAAATATAGTTTGAAAGGTTAGGTAAAACATGACGCCTGTTGTTCAGCTTTACTGGATTCGAATTTGCTTGGGAGTAGTTGCAGGAGCCTTAAGTGGATTTTTAGCTTTGTATCTGCCTCTAACTGACCTAAGCACCTTAATCGACAGTTTCACAGTTGCCCTTCTGATTTACTTGGCGTCTTACTATCCGCTAAAGGCAATATACTCGAAAAAGATCGAGAAACAATCAAAAATCCTGAGCACCGCCGTATTGGGGTACTTCTTCGCTTGGCTACCCTTCTTCGTCTTATTCTTCACTATATTCAAAATCTACGGTTAACCAACTTTTGAAGAAATTACTCTTCGGCTTTCTTTAGGAAATTGGCGATTGTAGCTTGGCTTTTGTCGCTTCGCAAGGTTTCTATTTTTTCTTCGGTGCTTGCTTTTGCGTTTCCGTTTTGTGGCGTTGTGAGGTCCATGCGTGTTAGGATGCGCATGCAGTCTGCCCACGCCGAAAAGTATCCGCGGTCGAAGTCTCCGTGTAAGCCGTTTCCCATGTGTGCAAGGAACTCTTTTCTGTAGTCGTTTAACGCCACTTTATCGGTTAAATCAATTTTTGAGAGGAAAGCGTAGTCGTCTGTGGCACTGTTTTTCCGTGAGAGGTAGATGCCGTAGAGTGCTCGGAAGTATCCTCTGTTCCAATCGGTTTTTTGCATTTTCTGCTTGATCCGTTCCAACTCGCGTTCAGCTTCGCTGAATTGCCTTGCAATTATGAGCTGGAAGTACCGTGTTACGAGGGCTTGGGAAATCGGCATGTTTATCTTCCGCGACTCTTCGTTGCTTTCTCTTCTTCAGAGACATCTTCTATTCCGTTCTCGGTTACTTTAAGGATTTCCTCTCCTTCAGGCAAATACGGGCTTGAAACCAGCCTTGCAATGCGTATGGGTCCATGCGGCGCTTTTCGAAGATAGATACGTGTGTGGCTAGTGTGGCCCACGATGTTTCCGCCGATAGGGTGGATCGCGTCTCCGAAGAACTGGTCTGGCTTAGCCATCACTTGGTTAGTGACAACTGCCACGGCGTTAAAGGCTCTGGCTAAACCGATTAGTTTATGCATGTGCTTGTTGAGCTTCTGTTGTCTTGAAGCCAACATTTCTCTTCCAAGGTATTCGCTTCTGAAATGCGCGGTTAACGAGTCTACAATTATTAGTTTGATGTTGTTTTGCTTGATTATTTCGTCCGCGTTTTCCAGTAGGAACATTTGATGGTCAGAAGTGTAGGCTTCAGCGTAAATTATGTTTTTGACCACTGTGTCTGGGTCTAAACCTAAAAACTTTGACATCTGCACGATTCGTTCAAGTCTGAAAGTGTTTTCCGTGTCCACATAGAGGGCTGCACCGTTGAGTCCTCCCCTTTCCGGAGGCAACTGGACGTTGACGCATAGTTGGTGGCACATTTGGCTTTTTCCACTGCCGTATTCACCGTAAAACTCCGTTATCGTCTGGGTTTCCAATCCGCCATCAAGGATTTTGTCTAAGGCTTTGCTGCCTGAGGTTAGGCGCAGGACGTTTTTTCTCATTTTGAAGAGTTCGTCCGCGCGGATGAACGAGACGCCGATGGCTGAGCGTGCTGCTTGGATGATTTGGAAAGCTTTTTTCTCGCTTACTCCAACCGGCTCTAGCTCACGCGAAGTCGCCATGGCCAAGGATTCGACTGTGTGATAGCCGAGTTCTCGGAGTTTTTGGGCTGTGGCTGGCCCGACTCCTGGCAAGTCCTCTATGAACTCGTATTTCGGCTTGGTTGGTTCAGCCTCCTGTTCCGTGTCTTCTTGTTCAAACTCTTTTTGTTCTTCTACGTCTTCGTCTTCTTCGGGCATTGCGTTCACACTTTGCATCATGATGTTATGTTTGGGTATTTAAAACAACCGAAGAACAGGACGATTTAGGAAGTGGAGAGGTGACTGAAAGTGAACGCCTATCATTTATCGGCGTTAGTCAAGAAACCTTGACTAAAAAACGGCTGGTTAGTCAAGAAATGTTGACAACAAACCTTTTAACGGCAAAGACAGCCCCCTAAGAAATGGTGGAAAAATGAAGAAGCCCATAGTTGCGCTGCTTATTTTCCTCTTGTTCGTGGATGTAAGTGTTACGGTGTTTGTTGGTGCCCGCTTGTCTAACCCGCCTGTCGCGCCTCAACCTGAACTCACAGCAAAATCGTCGTCTTTGCCTTCGCCGCTTTCGGTTGCTGCTTGGATCGTGGGTTTAGTGGCTGTGTTTGGTGCTCTTCTTTCGCTTGCTCTTCATGGACGACATACAAGTCAAGCTGACGCAAAGAGTATTAGAGAACGCTTTTGGGCTATCGACTCTTATAGCGTCTGCTGGTCTGTCGGTGCTTCCTAAAAGAGGTGAGCCCTACTATTCTTTGCAGTGTTTGAGGTCGTGTAGCTCAGCTATGGACTTGTTTAAGATGGCGGTGTCTCCGATTGTTTTGATGGTGGAAACTGGCAGGCAGACGGTTACTTTGCCGAGGAAGGGTACTTTGAACCCTAAATGATTCGCCGCTTCATCGGTTAGGGCTACAAAGAGGCTTATTATTTGCCAGTTAGTCATGTCAAGTTCAGCGCTTTCTATTTCGCCTAGCAAAAAGGCGTCAGATGTAAAGGCTTTTTTCCAAAATATTCTGGTAATTTCAACCATATGTAAAAACCACTAGGCTAATTTGTCTTCGCCTATATTTGCTTGTCGGCAGTATGCGTTTGCAGAAGCCTTTTTACCTACAAAAAACATAGCTTAAAACAGTGAATTTTATGTCTTCTCGAGACCAAACTAAGCTTACTTCCCAAGAGAAACATGTCATCGAAGAAAAAGGAACAGAAGCGCCCTTCACGGGCAAATACTTCGCTTTTTGGGAAAAAGGCACCTACGTCTGCAAACGCTGCCGCGCGCCGCTTTACCGTTCAGAAAACAAGTTTGAAGCGAACTGTGGTTGGCCAAGCTTCGACGAGGAAATTCCAGGCGCAGTTCGGCGAATGCCTGACCCAGATGGAGTACGCACCGAGATTGAGTGCACTAACTGCGGAGCCCACTTGGGGCACGTCTTCGTGGGCGAACACTTCACCGAAAAAGACACAAGGCACTGCGTCAACTCGATTTCGATGGATTTTATCCCTGACAAAAAAGAGTAAGGGCGCCCTTTCTTATTTGCGGTGAGCTTTCCGTCACAAAGTCTGCGTTTTAACCAAAGCTGCTACCCCACTTATCCCTAAAACAGAAGTCGCCAACCCGCTTTCTCACTGGCGCCGCTGGCTCCTCAGCCGAGTAACCCAACGCAATCAAAGCCTCAGGCTCAACCTCAACTGGTATCACCAGTGCTTCCCGAACGGTTTGTTTGCAGAAAGCAGGCGCACAAAACCAACAGGCCCCCAAACCCAAAGAATGCGCCGCCAACAACGCATTCTGTAACGCCGCCGCAAGGCTCTGCATCGCCAAATCCCGCTCGTACTCTTGCTTTTCTTTGTCGGAAAATTTAGCCATGCCCTCCATGCTTAGACAAGCAAGCACCAGCACGGGCGCGGTTGCAAATCTTTCAACCCGAAACTTGAACTTTTCAGGTTCAACGGACATGCCGTCATTAGCCATGTCAGCAACCCAAGCTATAGCCATAGCCTCCGCCAGTCCCTTCTTAACCTGAGGGTCTACCAAAACGATGAACCGCCACGGCTGAGCATTATGCGCTGAAGGTGCCCAACCAGCCGCCTCCAAAACCTCCCTGATTAGCTCTTCTGGAACGGGGCGGGGTTGATATTTCCTGACGCTCCGCCTCTCCCTAATCATATCTAACAAGTATGACATGAAAGACTCTATGTAGGTTTTTCTTTTTATCTCTTAAGCAAAAATGCACGACTTAGTTTTTGTGCTTATGCATCTTGAAGAATATTAACAAGCCAGCGATTGTTGCAACGGCTATTGCTGCTCCTGAAATAGCTGCGAAGGTTACAGTCGCGCGCACTGAGTCAAGGTTTCTTGACAAAGAACGTGCGGCATATCTTCTGGGTTGAGTTAAGCCCTGTTTGGCTCCTGTATGGACTTTGAGTGGGGGTTCTGCTTCAGCAACAATCGGAAGCCTCCCTGTGCCTCGGTCAACGGGAGCCGATGGGTAATCATGTCTTTAAGGTCAAGCCGCTTGGTCGCCAGAACACAGTGAATCTTTTAAGTCGTTGGAGGCTTCGTTCTATCTTGTCTGCATTTTTGTCTCGTTGCGCCAAAACTGGTTTATCGGCACTATTAGTATTGAAGCTTTTTGTCAACCTGGTTTAGCGCTGGTTTGCCCTCTGACACTCGCCGAATATTTTCCGCAGCAATCCGCATTTCAGCATCCATGCCTGCATCTGTAGAGGCTATGTTGTGAGGTGTTGCGATAACGTTCGCTAACTTCCAAAACTCATATTGCCGAGTTTGACTACCCGATTCTGAAGATAGGTTCAACCAAGGTTCAGACCACCAGACATCAAGCCCAGCGCCAGCAATCCATCCTTCTTTTAAAGCGCGGTAAAGTGGTTCTTCCTGAATGATTGGACCGCGGCCAACGTTCACAATATATGCTGTGTGCTTCATTAAGTGGAGTTCACGTTCACCAATCATTCCACGCGTCTCCGGCGTCAAGGGCGCAGTAATTACCAAGAAATCGGACTCCCTGAGAACATAGTCAAGATCACTGGGTCCGCCGAGGAAGTCAGGGATAAACTCAAGTCCCGAGGTATCTTTTGGGTCTCGCTTTGTTGCATAAATTTTCATTTCGAAGGTTTTGAGGAGACGAGCCACATCCATTCCTATGTGTCCAATGCCGATTATGCCAGCATTTTTTCCGCGCAGTTCGACCCCTTCCCTGGTTGTGCTGTCTCCTTGCGGGAAGAGGTTGTGTCGACGAACAATGTGCTTGGCTAGAGCTAAAACAAGGGCAACTGCTCCCTCAGCTAAAGGTCTGGGGTTAGCACCTGACGTATTTGCAACAGCAACATCCTTTCCCAAAACATCAAATGGTACACCATCGACGCCAGCCCCAATCTTTTGAACAAGTTTAAGCTCCTTAGCCGCCAAAGCTACCTTATCAGAGAGAGTGACACAGACTATCATATCAACATCCACAGCAAGCTGTACCAGTTCTTCCTCGGTTCCCTTCTTAGGAACTATTATTTGAACCCCCGCAGGAAACATACCTTTGAAACTAGAAAACATTGACGAAGCTTGAGATAGAAGAATCTGAGGAAAAGCAAACAAAACTTTCATTGGAACCCCTAAACAAAATGAAAAAACCAATTTAATAAAGCTAACGCAGTACAGAAGGCTTCTAAGCTGTGTTGGGTTCTAAAATGACCTTGAGTGATTGTCCCGCTTCAGCCATCAGTCGGAAGCCTTCCTGCGCCTCTGTCAGCGGAAGCTTATGCGTTATCATGTCATCGATGTTGAGTTGTTTGGTTGCCAAAACGTGTAGTGAGTCTTTAAGGTCGTTGGGGGCTGCGCCGTAGCTTGTCTGCATCTTTATCTCGTTTCTCCAGAACTGGTTAATCGGCACTGGGAGCTTCACCGAAGGGTCAGGTACTGCAAAAAACAGGATTGTTCCGCCGTTATCCACGCAGTCCAGTGCTGACATGGAAGCTGATGTTGCTCCTGTGCAGACGATGACTTGGTCAGCTAAGTGTCCGTCGTTTATTTCCTTGAGTTTAGCTGGCAGGTTGTCTTTGGCGTTCAGCGCATCGGTTGCGCCGAATTTTTTGGCGAGCTCCAGCCTGTACGGGTTGATGTCTGCAACTGCGATTTTCTGTACGCCTTTGAACTTGGCAAGCTGTGCGTGAAGGATTCCTGCGATGCCGCTTCCGATAATCAGCACGGTGTCATCTTTTTGCAGGTTTGCCAAGCGTTGCCCCCGTGAAACGCACGCCAGCGGCTCGATGAATGTGCCTTCTTCGTAGGACACGTCGTCAGGCAGCTTGTAGATGCCGAAGTCGATGTTGATTTTTGGTATTCGGATGTACTGGGAGAAGCCGCCTGGAAAATAATTTGTTGTGTGAAGGGTGTGGCAGGCGGTGTGGTAGCCTCTTTTACAGTAACGGCACTCGTTGCATGGGACATGGTGGGAAACGAAAACTCGGTCGCCGACCTTGACGCCTTTGACTTTGTCGCCGACCTTGACGATGACGCCTGTTGCCTCATGACCCAAAACAATCGGGGCCTTAGGCACGCGGTACCATTCTATAACGTCGCTGCCGCAGATGCCGCTCGCCATAACCTTAAGCAACGCCTCATCCTCACCGATCTGCGGAATCGGTACTTCTTGGATGCGGACGTCATGGTTGTTGTAGTAGACGGCGGTAAACAATAGGGTTCCACCTAAAAGAAGGAAAGTTGCTGGTTAAGCTTTGCCAGCTTTTACCTGTTCAAACAGGTCCAGTGCTTCTTGCGAAGTGTAGCCGTCGTGGACGATGCCTCTGATTGCTCTGATTGCAGCCACTGGGTTTTCGGTTTGCCAAACGTTGCGCCCTAAGTTAACGCCGATGGCGCCTGCCTGCATGCCGTCGTACACGAAGTCGAACACTTGCTTCTGGGTTTCCGTTTTGGGTCCGCCCGCGATGACAACTGGCACTGGACATCCGTCAACAACTTTTCGGAAGTTATCGCAATAATAAGTCTTCACTACGCGTGCACCTATCTCAGCCGAGACACGGGCAACCAACGCCAAGTACCGTGCCTCCCTCTTTTCCAGCTCCCTACCAACCGAAGTTACAGCCATCACTGGCACCCCGTATTCTTCACATTCGTCAACAAGTTTAGCCAGGTTAGTTAGGCTTTTGTTCTCGCCTTTTGTTCCCACGAAAACTGACATGGAAACTGCCATGGCATTTAGGCGCAAAATCTCTTGGATAGATGTGACGACACTTTCGTTTTCCAAATCTTCTCCTGCCAAAGTCACCGCGCCCGAAACCCGCATTATGATCGGTTTCTCGATGGCTGGATCTATGCAGTTTCTGAGAACTCCGCGGGTCAGCATGAGCGCATCAGCATACTGGTATATTGGCTTGATTGTTTCTCCGGGCTTCTCGAGTCCATGTATCGGTCCCTGGAAGTATCCGTGGTCAACGGGTAAAAAGACTGCTTTTCCGTCTTTCTGGATAAGGCGGCTTAACCTGTTTTTCATGCCCCACTCCATAACGATTTCTCCGAGTGGACTTCTTTGGCTTGAGGATTAAATAACTTTATCCTCTCACCAAATCAAATAGCATCTATTGAAGGGTTCTTGGAATATGGTCTTCTCATTCTTTTTCCAAAGCTTGCGGGTCGAATGGTTTGAGTTTTCCATCTTTGTCTGTAATGTATAATTGAAAGTCATATTCTCTGCAGTAGTTTTTGAAATCTCTCCACTGGGTTTTGTCGCCTTTAAAATCTTCTTCGTTTACTATCTGGCAGATTCGTTTTAGACAACCTTTATGCGCCAAAACGTCTGGAATGACGCCGCCGACCTCGGAGGGTTTTTCCCAGCCTTCAGCATTCGCCTTTACCAGCCAGTTGTCTTTTTTGAGGTCTTCAGCAATAGTTCTTACACACGCATCATGTGTGTCTAATTTTTCAGGTTTTTTCTTTACCACGGTTAACATCTCACAGATTGTTGTTTTAAAAATAGTTTTTAAAAGATTTAAAGTTAAACTTTAAGGATCATCTCTCGCCGCGCCTAAAGTTTTTAGCGGCTTTTGGGGAATAGAGACATTTCCAAATCTTAACGCTAGGCGTTTCTAAGACTGTAACAATGGGGATTTTCAATTAAGTTTGCCATTGCGAATCTTTCAGCCAAGACTCTGTCGACAAAGGGGCTGCTCTTTTTCATCCGTCTCATTTCCGCATTAGTTCCCTGCTTTAGCCGCTTGTAAGAAATTTTGGTTTCGGGTCTTGGAAACCCAAGTAATTGCATTTTCAGCGGGTCGATATGTGTTCTTATTGAGAGGTTTTTGTACCAGTTTTCCGCCGAGTTTTGCGGCTTCGCTTTTATCCACGCGGTTCTTTCATGTTCGATTTCCTCATCAAATTCTGGGAACGCAGGCGAGTTTTCGTCGAGAACGTGCCCGAGTTCATGCCTTACGATCAATTTTGTTGTGCCTGTAAGTTTACCTGCGTTTATGTCTCGTTTCACGGCTACTTTGACGTATTTTTCAGTGGCTTCCGATACGCCTCCCGTATCGTAAGTGTCGACGGCTAAAATTTCAAGCGTTGCCAGTTTTTTTAGCGCTTGGTCACCGTACTCAGTTTTCAAGAAGCCTCTTGCGTATTCTTCAAGCTGCTCCTGAATACTTTTCACAGTCTTCTCCAAATGCCTTCTCCTTCCTTAAGTCTTAAAACAACAGAATCAATTTAATGGCTTGTTCTAACCATCATAATATTGCGGTTTTCGAAATAACCTTTAAAAAAACCCTTTTTTAGAAGTTTGCCTCAACTTGTTATTTGCCCATACTACTTTATGGTCGACAATTCAAGGAGGCTTACTTGTCATGTTCCAGCTTGTATTGAGCCAAGGCAGCCTCAATCACTTTGTTTCGGTCTTCGAATTTTCCGCTTTTCACTTGCTCATCAACCCAGTCGACAAATGTCTTATCCAAGTTAACAAAAACTGTCTGCTCATTGGCCTTCAATTGAGTGCTTAGCAGCAAGAGGTATCCTTTTTCGATAAGCCAATGGTGAAACTGCCAGGTGGTGTAAAGGCATGCGTTGCTGCATTTCTTCCTTGTCTCTTCAAAGTCGGGTGAACCTGCCGTAAGTCCATTCAACTTAACTTGAACCGAGCACTTTACGTCTTTGCAGAATTCCCTGCGCTTATACTCAGCGAACCCTTCGATAGCCATCTTACATCAAACCTAACTCTGCGCTTAAAACTAAATAAGCCTTGTTTTGGTCATAGCAAAAATTAGGATGCACTTTTAAGGCAGAGTTCAGATTTGTTGCAGTATGCCCAAGCTGTATCTTTTAGGCGGAGAAAACGTTGTCAAGCGAAGCGCACTTGAAATTAACGAGCAGGCACTCCAAGACGCAAAGCCTCCGCGTATGGTGGCCGTTCTTCCTTGGGCAAGAGCGTCGTTTGACCGAAAATACGAGAAAAGAAAGATCCTTACAGATTACTTCATCAGCCTTGGAGCCGGAACTGTGGATTTCGTAGAATACTCCGACTCAAACGAAGATATTGCCCAAAAAATAGCCTCATCAAACCTGATCTACCTGACAGGAGGGTACGTTAACGCTTTGGTTGAACGTCTCGCAAAAAGAAGTGTAGACGGTTTGCTCCGAAGTTACACTGGAATTATAGTTGGCAGAAGCGCTGGGGCGTTGGCCCTCTGCAAAAAATGCGTGATAACCTGCCGCAGTAACCAAAAAATTAGATTGGTCGAAGGTCTCGGCTTAGCAAATCTTACCCTTAAGGCACATTATAACCCGCAAAAAGACCCCGCCCTGTGCCTTTTGTCAAAGGGCGAAAAAATCTACGCCGTTCCCTCAAAGTCAGCAATCGTCTATGAAAATAGCGTCTGCTCCGTTATCGGAGAGGCTTACCTGTTTGAGGATGGGCAAAAAGACCGGGTTATAACCTTCTGAATCGTTTTGGTTCACCAGCCAAAGAATCTTATTTGCGGTACTTGACTGCTAAGACGATTCCTGCTAAAATGAGAATTAGGAGCACTGCGCCGAAAACTTGGAGCGGAATCCTGAATGCGGGTTGGTTCTGCAGAACATTGGTTGTCGGTATACCTCCGAGATATGCTGCTAAGAAAATAACTACGAAGACACCGCCGACGCCTTCAAGAGTGTACAGGAAAGTGTTTAGTTTCTTGTCGGATATGGTCATGAAGGAACCTTCTTGATTATGTAATGATTTAAGTTTAATTAGTATTTAAACCCGGGGGTCACTACGCTGACCGCAAACGTAATATAGTTTAAGAACCGACTTTTCTTCTGCCGTCGGTGTAATTATGGATACAAAAGAAAAATTCTACTCGCCGCTAAAAATTGGTTTGTTCATAGTAGTCTTATCTTATTTCCTGTTTGCTCTGCACGACACCTTTACGCTTTCATGGATCGGCGAATGGAACCGCTTCGAACCGGGGCACGCAATATTCGCGGTTTACGCTGAAGACGTCATCGGCTTCTTCGGGACAATTTCCCGGTTCGCCGCTGGAATAATAGCCTTCGCCGTCATTGTCTATTACTTCGCTAAAAGAAGCATCTCGAAAACCGCAACTTTCAACGCGGTAAGGTTGATTCTGGTTCTTGAAGGAATCTATTGGCTGCTGGCGTTTCTTCCAACAGGGTATTTCCAGGTCAAAGACACATTTTTCAGTGGGGTTTCCCGAAACTTTTTTAGCTCGTCTTTTCTGCATTCATTTGCCATAGATACCCTGCCTGTTCTAGTTGAATCCATAGCCACTCCCATCATACTGTTTATTCTTGTTTACAAGCTGAGTCCCAGCAAACCACTGAAGGGAGCAATTCGGTGGGGACTGATTACGGGTACCTTCTTTGTTTTCCTGTATTGGCTGCTTAACACCACTTTGTGGCTCTCGGTAATAGATGAGAAAGGAAAAGGATGGGCCTACCTGACATCTTACCCGCAGAACCTTCTAAGCTTTATCTTAACCGCAGCGGGTCTGCTGGTTTTAGGTTTTTACGCAGCGGGCTTCACGATAAAATCAAGAAGAGCCGAAACTCTCAAAGAATTGAACCTGAAGATTGTGGGCGTAATCATCTTGGCTCTCGGACTGTATTTCCTCTGGAACTATCTGACATGGATTTATTTCGGAGGCTGGAGCGACTGGTACGCATGGTTCCTTGGACACAATGAGGACTTGTGGATTCTCTCGCTTCCGATGCTTGGAGTACCGTTGCTGTTTGCCAAAAAATCTGAAGAAAAATAACTTAGGCGGTCGCAGCCTTCGCCGAACTTTACTTCTCCCGTTTTTTTGGAAAAAACTTTGCGGACCTGGAATTGCTTAACTTAAGGCAACTTTTTTTAAACAGTTAAGCAGCATACAATTTGATTTGCCATGTATAGATGTGCTTTCCTCGCAGTTGCCATAGCCTTTTTGGTGGTTAGCCCCCTGCTGGGTTCAGCTTTCGCCCAGAGCAGTGTGATCGGCGTCAAAGCAGGTGATTGGATACGCTACTCAGTGAAGGAGACAGGGTCTCCCATCTCTGAATACAACATCACATGGGCAACGATGAACATTACAGCCGTCAACGGCGAAGTCATAACCGTCAACGTTCTAACCCAGTACGGCAACGGAACCCTCCTCGCGGAACCCGGGATACACCTCAACGTGGCAACAGGCGCAATCGGAGACGGCTTCTTCGTGCCCACCAACCTCAAACCAGGCGACCGATACTCTACCGAATACGAAGGCATCATTAACATAACAAGTATACAGCAGACCCAAGCTGGAGGCGCCGAGCGCTCTGTACTCGTAGGCGTCACAAGCCAAAGCGTTTACAACTGGGATAAAGAAACTGGCATTATGGTGGCCGCCACATCAACCCTACCCGGTTGCGTAATGCACACTACAACAACCTCAACCAACCTTTGGACATCTGCATCCCAGATCCTCGGCTTAAATGAAACCGTGTTTTACGCGGTTGTTCTTTCGATAATTGGAGTCGTGGCGGTTTTGGCTGGCGCTGCCTTGCTTCTTGTTCAACGCAGGAAAAAAACTTCAGCCTCTCCTAATTGACTAACTCCTATCTAATAAAATAGTTAGCGCGATCAAAATTGATTATTCATGAACACAACCCGGCAATGCCAAAGCTTATAGGCAGCCGACCGAATAAGCCAAGAATAGAATAAACTTGCTGAAACATAAAGGAAAGATTCTTCGCATCTCCATCTTAAGCTCCATCTTTGTACTGCTCTTTTTGCTTGCTGCAGGCTGCTTCCAAGGTTACCCGGCAACCGCGTCTGCTCAGGCTATAGCTTCACCTAACGGACCCGTCATAATAGCCAACTTCAACGTGCCTGTCGACCCAGGCGCATCTACGTTTATGTCACGTGTCGTCTCAACCGCACAGAGTGACCATGCAGCCGCCATAGTCATCGTAATGAATACTCCTGGCGGACTCGTCAGCGATATGCAATCGATTGTTAACTCCATAAAGGCGGCGAATTCAACTGGCATTCCAACTTACACTTTCATTGTACCCGATGGTTTTGGCGCTTCCGCAGGCAGCTACATAGCCATGGCGTCAAACAGGATTCTTATGGCTCCCGGCTCAGCCATCGGTCCCAGCACACCCATTGTTGTAGGAGGTACAGCCTTAGAGCAAAATCACACCCAAGCTTTTTTCCTCAGCTACATGCAGGCGCTGGCAACGGAATGGGGACGCAACACCACTGCCGTCTATTACATGGTGCAATCTGACGAGGCATTTTCAGCGACTCAAGCAGTCGGGTACCACGTAGCCGACGGCACAGCAAACTCTTTGTCAGACGCGATTAACCAGCTCGGTTTATCTGCAAACCCGCAGACCACAATTGGCGAAAACTTTTACGAGCAGCTACTCAGCGCCCTAAGCAACACCCTTCTGGACGGCATCCTCTTCCTCATAGGAATCGTTGCAATCGTGATTGATTTTCTGCATCCCACCATCATCTTGACGGTGTTGGGCGTGATCGCTATAGTTGCAGGTTTAGTTGGGGCGGAAGTGGTTGGCGCATCGACTTTAGGCATCATCATTTTGATCGTGGCGGCGGCGCTGATTGTTTTGGAGCTAAAGCTTGGGCACGGCTTTGCACTTATCGCAGGCGTCGTTCTCGGAGCCATCGGAATTTACTTCCTCTCCTTTAACCTTCAGTATTCGCCTTCGCCTATAGGAGACTTCACGATCTTAGCGCTCAGCTTGATCGTTGTGTTCGGAGTACTCGCAGGCTTGTACATCCGTTGGGTTATCGGTCCGATAAGGCGACGCTCCAGACTTACAGGCGCCGAAGCCTTGATAGGCAAAACAGGCATCGTCACCACTGACCTCAACCCCAAAGGCGAAGTCAGGGTTGAAGGAGTAATCTGGCGCGCCCAATCGTTGTCTGGCGACATCGCGAAAGGCGAACGGGTCACCGTTAAGGCATTAAAAGGGCTCACGGTAACGGTTGAGAAAGCTCAAGAAACCCCGATCCAAACACCCGTAACTCCGGAAACAGACAAAAAATAGCTCCAAAAATTTGTTTAGTCACAGTAATCTAAATTACTTGGAAATTCTCAAGCACACAAGGCTAATCCTCAAAGTTCGGATAGGCTAATATATCCTATGGTCAGGTATAATTTTCTTTATTGATGCTGATGAAAAAGCACGTCTGGATGCTGATCATTCTCGTATCTGTTATTCTGCTTCTATCGTGCTTCGCCACGGCAAAGTCAAGCGCAGCGGCTAGTTCCGGCAACGACTCTTGGACGATGTTCCTTCATGATACAGCTCACAGCGGAACAGCAAATGCTGAAGGTTCAGCGAATTCCGTTTCGTTGCTGTGGAAAGCCACCGTTATGGATGAGGTTGTGTCTTCCCCAGCGGTAGCGGATGGGGAGGTTTTCGTGGGATGCAACGACGGCGCCGTTTACTGCCACAGCGTCTCCACTGGTAAACTGGTTTGGTTTTTCTACCAGAACAAAACTCAAATGATGTCTTCGCCAGCAGTCAGCGGCGGATCGGTCTTTGTCGGCTGCAACAACGGCGACGTTTACGCCTTAAACGAGAGCAACGGGCGGCAGCTCTGGAATTACACGACAGGTGGGTGGGTCGGCTCGTCTCCTGCTATCGCGGACGGCGTGGTCTATGTGGGTTCACGAGACGGGAACCTCTACGCTCTAAACGCTCAAAGCGGAGAAAAACTGTGGAGTTTTCAAACTGGCAACGAGGTTGAATCGTCCCCTGCGGTTTCAGGCGGCGTGGTCTACTTTGCGTCTGATAGCTTTTACCTCTACGCCCTCAACACATCCACGGGAAAAATGCTGTGGCAAACCCACACCGGAAGCACAATCTCTTCCCCCAGCGTCTCCGACGGCTACATCTACATCGGCTCATACGACGGCTATGTTTGCTGTTTAAACGCTTCTTCGGGGGCAAAAGTTTGGAGTTACCTAACCCCCGATTCGGTGGTTTCTTCCCCTGCGGTCGCTTACGGTTGCGTCTACATCGGCTCCGAAGACAACTACGTTTATTGCCTTAATGCAACGTCGGGAGACCGAATTTGGAGGACCTCCACGGGGTACTGGGTTACGTCTTCTCCAGCGGTGGCAGGCGGCAGCGTTTACGTGGGTTCTGAAGACGACAACATCTATTGCCTCAACGCGAGCACGGGAGCCAAAGAATGGATTTACCAAACTGGGAGCTACGTCGAATCGTCCCCTGCCATTGTAAACAATACGCTTTACGTAGGCTCCGACGACTTCCACCTATATGCTCTCTCCTTGATCAACTCGAACGTTGAAACCCTGCCCACCCAAACCACAAAAGTGTTGCAAGCAACCACCATCGCTCTTGATGTATCTGCCTGCGCCGTAGGCGCCCTGATTGTTTTTGCCGGCGCCATATATGTTCGCGTAACTAGACGAACTAAGCGTGAAGCTAAAGCTGCAAACATTTCTGCGGAAAAATCGTCTTGGCTGTCAAGCCATGTTGACGCAGTTTGTGTTTTGATGATTCTGGCCTTTTCAACAATATTCTTCATCAATCTGGCGAGCGGGCATCTTGTGGCGGCTGACGAGCAAACCTACTCTCAATGGACTTTTCACATGATAAAGACTGGGGATTACTTGACTCCTTGGGCTTTTGGCTCTCTTTTTTGGGTTGGCAAGCCGCCGCTAGTAATGTGGCTGATGTCTTTATCCTACCAAATCTTCGGCGTGAACAACTTTAGCGCGCGTTTTTGGAGCCCCATATTTGGCGCCCTGTCGCTGGTTCTCATCTATTTTTTGGGAAAGAAACTCTACAACCCGTACGTCGGCTTCATGTCCGCTTTCGTTTTGGGGACGCTTACAACATTTTACGTTTATGCAAGACTCGCCATGACTGACATCCCCCTAGTTTTCTTTAGCTTAGGCACCATCTACTTCTTTATTTTAAGCGAGAAAACAGAAAAAACCGCCAGATACGCAGTCTTAAGCGGCTTATTCTTTGGATTGGCTCTGATGACGAAGCAGATTGAGGCTTTGATAGTTCTGTTAATCCTTGTTTTGTATTTTGCCGCGACAAAGAAGAACCTCAGGTTCCTTGTGACGAAAAACTTTACCCTCTTCTGGGCAATTGGACTCCTGGTTTTTTCTCCCTGGCTAATCTACATGGCTGTCCGTTTCGGTTCCCAGTTCTGGCAGTGGTACTTCATTTATGATGTGGTTAACCGGTCAGTTGGCGTAGTTGAGAACCATGCTGGAAGCTACCTGTATTACTTCAACTTTCTCGCGCACAACGAAAGCTTGGTTTATCTGATTCTTTTGCCTATCGCCGCGGCTGTTTGCTTGTCCAACGCGATTTTCAAACGGGTAAAGGCGGACACCCTGATTTTTCTGTGGATGGCAATTGTGATGCTAGTATTCACCGTTGCCCAATCGAAACTTGACTGGTACATCCTGCCGGCTTTTCCAGCTTTCGCTCTGGCCATTAGTAGCCTTCTTTATCTGCTCGGAAACAAAACCTACGAAATCGTAATCACTAAGCTGTTGAAGCGTTAAAAGCTTCGCGGTTTACGATTATACAGTACTGACACCAACTCAAGCATGGATAAGGCTACGATGGAATACAGAGGAATCCAATCGTAGAGGTACATCTGCGAGACAGTTGCGGCGTTAGTTTCCGTTGCCAAAAACGCGAAGCCTACTCCGTTGTAGAGAAAGAACGGGAGATTCGTGGCGGCGAGAAAAGCTACAGATCCGCCGATGAATTTCCACAGCGAGCCCCTGTTATACCACAGCAAGAGCGGCAACGCAAACAGTGCCACTCGTGGGTCGAAGGCACCGAAAGAAAAAAGCAACGCTGACAGCCACGGTTTTTTAGCGTACCCAAAGTATATGGCACCTACCAAAAGGGCTGTTTGGAGAATATGCGCGTTCGCCAAGAGGTAGCCGCAGTAATAGCTTGGGGAAAAGGTTTGGACATGCAAGCTTAGCATGCGGTAATGCAGAAACCCAGCTATGGAGTAGCTTGCGGAGGGAGCAATTAGAATAGGGTCAACGAGGACGATTACGGCTGCTGCAACACCGACGAAGAGATTTTTGTTTTCTACCAGTTTGTAGACGAAGAAGGCTAAGGCTAAGATTGTGAGGGCTTGCACTATGTCGAAGGCGTCAAGCGCGTTCTGGTAGCTCAATGTAAGGAAGGGCATGAAAAGAATCAAGAAAGAAGGCGTGTACTTGAAGGGTTGCGGTTGCGGTTGAATTGGATAGTCTCCCGGTTGGACGCTTGCGGAGTAGATTTGTGTGGGGTTATGAAGCAGTCGCCACTCCCCGAGGTAGTACGCTGAAAAATCACGCGCCAACGTAGGCGCTTCCGGCTTGAAAGTCTGAGGATAAGCGTAAATGAAAATGCTCAAGTTCAGAAAAACCAGTAAGGCAATGAGTAAGATGATTCCGATTTTTCTGGATAACACTAACTTCATTGGCTTCCCATGGACAGAAACGACGAATCTGTTTGGCAAACGATTTATTCTTTGCGGTAAACCCCCTAAACCTGCGAAACTTAAAGAGCAATGATTCCCTCTAAACATTCAAGGAGAAAAAATTTGAAATGTCTGCTTCAAAAGAGTCAACTAAAGTTACAAACATGATTAGCGAGGATCAGTCTGCACGATTGAAAAGAGCATTGAGGCAAACTGAACTGCTAACATATGCGGCAGCGGGTATAGGAATAACTCTCCTAGCTGCAATAATCGCGATTTCCCTACTTTAAAACCTGTAAAAACATGAAAAACTTTCGGAAGAAGTGAAGAAAAAATGGAAAGCACCATCGAACAAACAATCAAAAAAGTGGAGCGATTAAACCGAATCCTCACTGTAATAGTTATCGTAGAGCTGGTAGCTCTGCTACTGTTCCTATAGTCAACAATTTAGTTGTTTTTTGAGAGCTATCTGGAGCCGTGACTTCAGCAGGCAAGCAAAAGATATAGGCAACGAGTCAATAAAGCAAAATAAATGAAGGTTGAAAAATGGTCTTTGAAAAAGTCGCTGAAACAGGGGAAATACCTTCGGGCAAAACGAAAACAGTCCAGTTTGGAGCAGAAGAGGTCTTAGTTTCAAACGTAGATGGCTCGTTTTACGCAATCGGAAACGTCTGCACCCATGAGGGAGGAAAACTTTCACAAGGAACCCTGCAGGGAACCACAGTAACCTGCCCCAGGCACAAAGCACAGTTCGATGTAACAACCGGCAAAGCAGTTTCTCTCCCAAAAATCCTCTTTATGCACCCTAAAATCAACAATGCATCCACTTACGCAGTAAAAGTTGAAGGAACAGCTATTTTGCTTGAACACAAATAACACTCGCTCTAACAACCAAGCATGAGCGGACCCGAAGAATTGAAAGTTTCCAAAATACAAAGTGCCTCGGACATCGACTTCGTTTACCCAATTGGATTCTCGTTTTTTGAACCCTATATCCAGTATTTCGTCAAAGAAATTCTTGAAGTTGGCGGCGAGTCGTATGTGTCCAGAAATTCCGAAGGCGCTGTTTCTGGCATATTCATGTTCGACGGATCTGAGAAGCTCGGAACAATTTACACGCGGTCAAAAGAAGTGTTTGACTTCTTTTACGAACTAAAGCCGTTTAATTTCCTCTTCGCAGAGATGAAAACTGAGGTTGAAAGCGAAATCTACGATATCTACACCGTAGACTTTGAGAATCATGCCGTTGAACACAGATTCTGCTACGAGATTTCCCCAGCGGAGAAGGGGCAAACATGTGAGATAGAGCGATTTATGGCTTTGACCCATCCGGGAATAAACAAGAAGTGGGTGAGTGTTGCACTCAAGAATGGAGATCGATGCTTTACTGTCAGGCTAAACGACGAGATTGCTGGGGTGGGTTGGGTTTCCCTTGTGAACGGTGTTGGCCGGCTACATTCTCTTTATGTGAGGCCTCAGTTCAGGAGAATGGGGATAGGCGAAGATATTTTGAATGCGAGGCTTCTTTGGCTAAAGTCAAAGCATGCCCGTTCAGCATTCTGCGAGATTTCCCGTTTTAACGTAGCTTCTGCGGGAAACGTTGGGAAAGTGGGCATGAGGGTGTCTGGACAGATTTTTCAGTATTTTAAGAAAGGATTAGATAGAAAGAAAGAAACAAAAATTTAGTGCATGTCTCTAAGTTCTGGGAGCTCCGCATACAGGACAGGTCTGCGCTGTGGAGTCTATTAGTGCTCCGCAGTAGCGGCATTTCACCTTCACAACCTCCTTAATCACGATCTGCTGTACCGGCGGCTGCTTCGGAGTCAAATCAATTTGAGGCGCAGGCGGCGGCGAAGACGGCGGGGAATATTCCTGCTGGGGACTATGCCTCGGTAGGCTTCTTCTGTTCCTTCTCGAAAGCGCGATGATGATGATGACCACAATTACTATGATTAGCAACACTATTGCTGCGATTAAGTCGATGTTTAGAGTTGCCCCCGAATTTCCTCCGCCTGTGGCTGTCGTCAGCGAATAGCTGGTTGATGTCACATAGAGGTTGTCGGTCCATGTGAACCCGTCGCCTGAAGGGTTGGTATCATGTTCAACGTATTCATATCCGATTATGTACCCTGTGTTTGGGTCAAAGTAGGCTTTCCACGTGTAGGTGGCTGTGAATTGTCCGTACTCATCGTTCCGGTCATAGCTTGATGTTCCCTGTGCAAAGATAGCGTTGACGTTCCTGTTCTGCGACGGAAGGTTGTAGCTGTAGCTTGTGGATTCGACAGTCATCTGCGTGTTTAGGATGGTGAATGTGCCCCCTTTTTGGATTGAGTTATCCATGAGGAACCAGACTGTTGGGTTAACGTATCCTGTTTGGTCGTCCGTTCCGTTGATGTAAGAGTAGTCGGTGGATGAGAAAGTGTAGCTTCCCGATTGGCTTCCAGTTTCGGTTGAACCTGAGCTGTTACTGAAAGTATACGAATAGCTGTATGTTGCGGATACGACTCCGCTTGTATCAACGCTGTTCACTGTTTCCTTTCCATCGACAACCGTCTGCTCCGTGTAACCGGAGTAGTTGCCTGTGCCGCTCCCGAGGCTTTCAACTTCGTGATAGTTGAAGTAGTCGCCTGCGTGGGGCACGTAGGTTACCGCGGCGAAGACCGGAGAAACCGCTAGGAAAAGTGAAATGACGATGATAAGAAGCAGGGATTTCGAAGTCAACCCATGAACCCTCCGACTCCGTGAACATGTGCAGGATGGAAGCCTCCGATCGAACTGAACGTAGAGTAATAATACGAATGTGCGACTATCAGCGGTGCATAGTAGATGAAGAACACGTTTGACGGAATATACGTGAACTGCATCGGAGTATTAGTGAGTTTCGCAGTTGGATCAAGTTCCTTCACCAACTCGTTTTTGACTCCGTGAATCATCCTAACTGAGAGACTCAGCAGTTCAGGGGGAAACAGGTCTTTGGCATAGGTTCCAAGCAGAGAGTAGGCTTTCTGCATCAAGTCAAGGGTCTCGTTAGCTTCCAGCGTTGGTATAGACGCAAGAATCGCGGAGGCCACGAGCGGATACTCAAGATAGTTCTTAAGGGCGTCGACGATTATTGTCAACTTCGTGTTTACTTCATCAGGAGTCAAATCGGAACTTGCAAGATATGCAGAAGCAAGTTCAGTATCCTCCGACAGCTGATACCCCCATGAACTAAACATTGATCTGAAAGACTGGAATTTAGCCGCCAGCTGGTCTGAAGGGACATTTACCACGGCGAGGATTGCAGCCGATTCACGTGAAGATGTGATCTTGCAAAATTCTACAAATCTGTCGGTTGGGAATGTCCCGTCAAACCTTCTTCCGAACAGTATAATGGCTGCGATGCCGACTGACAGCTCTTTTGGAACCTTATCGTGCCTGACTTCCTTGTCAAGGTTTCCCAAGGTGGCAATCAGGTTTTGCAAGTCGGAATCACTCGACGGCTGAGATTGGCCGTCCCCAAAGCTGGTCATGATCTCCGCCGCCATCATCTTGTTGTCGATGGTGGATTTGAAATGCTGCAGACTGCCCGTTGCCAGCAGGAACCTTTGGCAGATTTGATTAGGGTCGCCCTGAAGTTTCCCCAGACCAACTGAGACGCTCCACAGCTGGGAAAGGTCTTCCCCTGGGAATTCAGCTCTGAACCGATTCGCGTAGAAGGCGGCTTTGTATGCTATGTTCCTCAGTTCATCGGACGTTTCTTTGGTTTCTTCGATGAAGTCTGAGAACTCGTTGCCAGAAACCCTGTAGTTTCTGACGTTGAGGTCGTTTAGCGTCATTACTCCAAGCCCAGTAAGTGACAGATATACGCCTCCGTAAGGCACCATCCGATCGGTCATGGATTTTTTCTGAATTAACTCGTTGATTTTAGCGTCTCTTTCAGCTATGTCAGCGTCCATTTTTGAGACAGCATCCTTTTCACTTTCCACTTTTTCGCGTTCAGCTTCCTTAGTCTCTTTCCCTTCAAAAAAGAACTTGATCGAATGAGTTTTGCCTTCCTCTTCTTGCAGAGTCGTTTTTGCGCTCCTATCTGCATTCTCTGCATTCGCCAAATCCAAGTTCATCTGCGTCAAGCTGGAAACTTCCGCAGCAACATGATCGTAGTCTTCTTTCTGCATTACAGAAAGGTACCCGTTGCTGCTGAGAAAATCCATATCTGTTTGTGAAATCTGCGTTGTAACTGATTTTTCAGATATCTGTGAAAAAAATGTTCTTACGTCGTTGCAGTGCATTTTTGTTACCTATCCATGATTGGAAATTTCTTAGTTAAACTTTGCTCTCCAAGGATGTTACCGATAACCAGTTTAAGGCTTTGTCCCTCGCTTGCAAGGCCAATGATTTCGTCATCCTCGAGGGCTCCTTTTAGAAGATGCTCAAACTGCTCCTTCCTATCCGCTGAGACCCCGAAACGTGCGAGTCGTTCTCGTTCTATCTGCTCATACGCGTACATGAATTCATACAGTGACCTGTAAATTTGGTCATCTATCTTTTCAGAAACTTTCTTTTTCTCAACCGTTATCCATTCCAAGCCTTCCAGATCCACGAAGTAAATAGTGCCATCAGGAGCAAGAACTGCATCCTTGTCCAGCCACACATCGTAGAAATCCAATCCACTGAAAGTCCCGTTTTCGTTGCACTTTATTGATCTGGTGAACAAGGTTAGGTACGCAATCCCACTTTTAACGAAGTTCTTCAGAAAATCCAGCGCTTTATCATTGCTATCTATTCCAAAAAGGTCGAAAACTGAACGTATGTTCCCTCCGACCGTGCTTCCAGAATGAAAATAAATCCGTACATTAGACGGAACTAACCTGATTTCCTGAACCATTCTACCGCCGAATCGTCGGTACCAATATATTTTTTTGATTTCTTTCTCAAGGGTTTCAGGAAGGAAAACAATTTTCACAACTGGCGCAACTCGAAATCCGTTAATGGACGTTAGGTCGGCCATTTCTGACACTCTAATCGAAGTGGCTGCGTGTTCGAATCCTTGCCCACCATACGGGGAGCCCCTTAGCCATAATTCCCCTGTAAGGTACCGTGGAGCCGTTTCCTCAGAATTCATGATTTTGTCCTTCAGCATAGAATTCTTCAGCAGGCTACATATCTCAGCTTTCCCGAGGAGCTGATTCGAAAACGGGTTAGTTGTTGAACCTATGCCCTTAACTGAAAGGTAAAAGTCAGTGCCGTCCATATTCAAAGAAGGCAAAGTACAAACTGCTCCCCTGTTATCATCTATAATAAACTCCTTCGAACCCAAATAGGGGGTATCCGTGAAAGGTCTCATGCTCTTCGGAAGATAAACCCTTTCAAATTCAGGCATTTTGAATTCTTGAAAATGTTTATTTGTCTTCGTTTCAGAGGCTTCGTATGTTTCCAGGTTAAGAGGCAAACCTTTCAGGTTCATGAGCATTCTGCTCTTGGTTATGATGGTTCAACTCTTAAACCTAATGCAATTCTTATTGTTGCCTTACCTATTCTCTATAGTACCCTGTTGCGGGAGCTGTTGTTGGTTAACACCGACAACACAGCGTTATATAGCCTGCTCGTCAATAGGCTTTTGGCTATGCCGTACACCACGCGCCAATAACTAAAAAATTAGACAAATTGGTGAAGGACTTGGATTTTGCTACTCTAATTCCCATCTGGATAATGGAAGGATTGATGGCTCTGTTCGCGGCATGGTCCGTCAAGAAGGGCTCGGAAATCAAGGCTCCAAAGGAAGCTTGGACACTGCTCTTCATCCTCTCAATGATGGCTGAGATGGCTATCAGCATTGTAATTTACCTCTACTTTCCAACAGCTGTCTTCGAAATAATTTTGTTAAACATGTTTGTGATGATGGTCCTTGCCTTCGCTTTCGCCACCTTGTATCTACTGGGGGAACCCAAGACCTTGGATGAAACCCTAGCCGGCAATGTGCGGGTAAGATCCCTGATAATTGTGTCAGTCGTCGCCTTGGTTCTCCTGTCTGAGGTATTCATGGCTTGGACCTTTGCACTCATCGGGGGAACTGCATCCACGGTTGGCGGTCTCCAAGGCATTTTCACCACGATAACAAACTCTTCGAGTTCTTTCTGGTTCGTCTTCATGAACTCTGCTGAAATGGCAATCACACTTTTTTTCATCAGAGACAGGTTGCCCAAGGCATTTAGCTGGCTCATTGTATCTCAAGTTGTTATAATGGTCCTTTCACCAACCGCGATTGCCAACTCCGTTTGGGCTAGCGTCTCTTTGGCTGCCGGCAGCGCCATCATGACTTTTCTGTTCATATACATCTTTAGTTTTCTGCATAAGAACCAGACCTTAGGCAAAGGTATCTTGAACTATCTGTTCCTCCTTATGCTTGCCTATGCCCTAATGATGGCGGGCCAGTTCATATGGCTTCTTAACGGCGACGCCGCAGTTTTTGCCTTATCAATAATAGTAGAGATGGTAGTGTACTTCGGAATCGTGTTAGACGAAAAGAAGCTTATTTCTTCCAAGTCGGCAAGTTGGCAGTCAATGCCGTACTGGGTCTTTATCTTTTTATTGCTCATATTCGTCGTAGAGTTTTTTATGAGCGGGGTCATGGCCATCGAAGTGTACGGCCAAGGCTTTTTTAATGGAATTATATCTGCGTCAACAACGTGGCCTCTTACGCGAATATTGAGCGCAGGCTTTTACGTTGGAACGATGACTGTTTTCACTGCGTGGCTCATCAAAAAAGGCTCGGAAATCAAGACCTTAATCGACGCTGGCATCGTGCTCTTCCTCCTCTCAATGGTAGCTACGACGTTCATCAGCACTGTCGTCTATCTCTACGTCCAAACGTCAGTTACACTCCTTGATCTGGTGGCCATTAACATGGCGGTGGCGGGCGCCACAGCTGCCGCCGCTCTTTTTGCAACACGCAGAGGAAACGATAGCCTCCTGAAGAATAAGGTGGGCAACATCAGGCTTCCTTTGATCGCGTCGATCATCGCCTTGGTCATCTTTTCTGAAGTATTCATGGGCTGGACCTTTGCGCTCCTTGGCGGTACTGTATCGATTTATAACGGTCTGCAATGGGTCTATTCGGCCCTTATTCATGCAACGAGCTCCTTCTGGTTCATCTTCATGATGTCCACCGAGATGGGAACAACGCTTTTCTTCATAAGAAATAGACTCCCAAAGCCACTTGTCTGGATCATGGCATCTCAAACCATCATAATGATTCTGTCTCCCACAGCGATTGACAACGCTCTCTGGATCAACAGCTCCCTCGTTGCGGGCAGTGCCGTCATGATTTTTCTTTTCATTTACGTCTTTGAGTACCTTTATAAAAATCGAACCACCAGTTCCGGCATCCTGAACTATCTGCTCTTTCTCATGCTGGCCTATGCGTTGATGATGGCAGGTCAGTTCGTCTGGCTTCTCATGGGCGACGCCACGGTCTTCGTAGTATCCATAATAGCCGAGATGGTAGTGTACTTCGGAATTTTGCTGGATGAAAGAAGACTTGTTTCATCCAAACCAGCGAGTTGGTTGTCAAAATCGTATTGGGTCTTTGGCTTCCTCGGGCTCCTATTCATAGCGGAGTTCTTCATGGGCGGTGTCCTGGACATCCAGGTTTACGGCACAGGCTTTTTCAATGGCTTAATGTTTGCCTCAACGGCAGGATCCTTTGTGAATGCCCTAAGTGCGGGCTTTTTCAATTTCATAATGTTCTTCACCACCATAACCATGTCTCCGTGGTACCTGATAATGATGGGCGTAGAGATGGGCGCACTTGTAGTATTCAGAATCAAGCATACACGGGAACTCGAAACCAAGGTAAGGCTCCTGCTTATGATTCTCGCTTACGGCGCCTACAGTATTCTCCTGCCAGCCTTCCTAATCCCCGCCCAACTTCTCAGCAAGATCCCGTGGCTAGGCTGGAGCATGGGGATTGGAAGCTCAGGTGCCGTATCTTCAACCGTAGTAATGGCTTTGCTCGGCACATTTCTAATCAGCGGCATCCTTTCCTTTCTCTTCGGCAGCAGGCAACTCTGCTCAGTAATGTGCATGGCTCCCCTCATGTACCAAGGGACGACTATAGATGCCATGAACTCATTTAGTAGAACCTCCAGGCTTGCTTGCAGGCTGCACACGAACAAGATATCATCCGCCTATAAGGTTGTCGTATCGGCAGTGTGGGTCTCACTTTTGGCTGCAGCTTTACTATCCTACTTGACATCTGCAAGAATTTTGGGAATCTCCGTCTTCGGCATGGATCCCGCCTACTTCCTGTACATGTTCTACTTCGGCTTTCTCTGGTACTTTATTTGGATGATGATTCCATTTGTCGGGACGTACGGTTGCGTTTCAACTGGCATGTGTGGCTGGGGAGCTTTCAACCAACTCGTATCCCGGGCTGGGTTGTTTAGACTAAAGGTGAAGGACAAGGCGCTTTGCAGCCGCTGTACGACAAAAGACTGCTCGAAGGTCTGCCCCATAGGGCTCACAGATCAGCCAATAGCCTTCGCTGACAAGGGCGAGTTCAGAAACTACAAATGCATCGGCGACGGGAACTGCGTTTCAGCCTGCCCAAACAAAAATATATCCTTCTACGATGTAAGGCATTGGTTGGGGAAGAGGTTTCGGAATCGGGACACCAGCGCGATGAACCCGAGAAAATAGGATCCTATCATTAAAGCGTGAGTTTGAATGGTGCCTGACTTGGGTAGAATGTAGCCCGGGAGAGACCTATGCATATGCTCACATATACCATTTTTTTGAACCACCTAATTTCATTATTCCGTTTCGATTCTTGGCGCCAGGAAGAAAGTTAGTTTTCCTCCTTTCGTCTGTTGAAAA
>Ga0326727_10000622_pt1 | contig 142928 bp, 126 predicted proteins | sample MB2enrmetagenome_FD_207643 | JGI IMG/M metagenome (GOLD analysis project Ga0326727, IMG submission 207643) | Lab enriched peat soil microbial communities from McLean, Ithaca, NY, United States - MB29MY | ecosystem: Environmental > Terrestrial > Soil > Wetlands > Peat | place: USA: New York... | reverse complement strand
CTGCCTCGCCGCCGTGACCGTCGCTGCCTGCGGCGGGTCGACTCCGCCTCCGAGCCCGCCGCCTCCGGCCCCCGTCGCGCCGCCTCCGCCGGTCGCGACCGGAGAGACCCCTCCCCCGCCGCCCCCTGCCGCGCCCCCGTCGCAGGAAGAAGCCCACCGGCTCGTCGTCCTCGCGGCGTCGTGCTGGTTCGGCGGCCTCTGGGGCGACGCGCTCGGCGAGCAGGACCAGATGAAGGTGACGGGAATCGAGAATCGCTGCCACGACCTCGAGCGGCACGTGTGGGGCGCCGACGACAAGACGCACTACGAGCAGCTCCGCGCGTTCGAGCGAAACGCCGTGGGGGACGTGGTGGCGAGGGTCGACGCGACGGCGAAGGCGGACGCCGTCGACGGCCCGCGGCGCGAGGTGCTGGTCAAGCTCACCGAGGCTCTGGCGGACGCGCTGAACGAGACCATGCTGGCGCGGCGCGCGGGCGACCGCGTGAAGCGCGATCTGGCGCGCGAGCCCGAGAAGCTGAACAAGGACGAGGTCGAGGCCGTGCTTCCCCTCCGCGCCCACGCGAAGCTGGAGGCGCTGCTCAAGCTCGAGGCGGGGAACCTGTCGAAGGAGGCCAACGCCTTCGCGATCCTGTGCGCGCTCGACCGCGTGGAGGTGGCCCGGGGTCTGCCGAAGCACCTCAAGCTCTACGCCGTGGCCGACGCGTTCAACCTGCTCTTCGGGGTGGCCACGCCCGACGTGCCCGAGGACGGGAGCAAGAAGCTCGTGCCGGGGACGTGGCTGCGCTTCCTGAGCGACACGGCCAGCGCCGCCGGCCACCCCGTGCCCGCCAAGGCGAAGACCCCGCGCGAGAAGGATGCGCTGGCCTGGGCGGGGATGCTCGAGGGCATGAGCGAGAAGCTGAAAGCGGACGACGACGGGATCGCGGCGACGACCGACCTGAGCAAGGTCGTGCTGACGGTGCTCCACCGCCTGGAGGTCGAGTTCAAGGCGCAGCAGGCGGCCGAGGCGACCGAGCACGTGAAGCCCGCCAAGCCCGCGAAGAATCAGTAGCAGGTCAGCGTGTCGGCGGCGCACTCGTCGCTGCAGCACTCGCTGTTGTCGTCGCACGGGTCGCCGGGAGCGCCGCAGGCGACGCTGCCCCCGTCATCGCCGCCGGTCGCGGCGCCACACTGGCCGTCGGCGCCGCAGACGAGGGTACCGCAGCAGTCGCCGTCGCTCACGCAGTCGCCCCCCTCGCCGGCGCACGTCGGCGCGCACGCGCCCGCCGTGCCGTCGCAGTAGCTGCTGCAGCAGTCGCCGTTGGTCGTGCAGGGATCGCCGTCCACGGTGCAGCTCGACGAGCCGGCTTCGCTGCCCGCCTCGGGTGTGGTGCCGGTCGTCCCCCCCGCGTCGTCCCCTCCGCTGCTGGTGGCTCCGCTGTCCTTCGCTCCGCCGCCCCCGCTGCCCGAGCCGGCTCCGCCGCTCCCGCTCCCGCTGCCACCTCCGCTGCCGCTCCCACCCCCGCTGCCGCTGCTGCTGCCGCTCCCGCCGCCACCGCCTCCTCCTGCCTCGGTCGTGCCCCCGTCGGCCACGGGGCTGGTTCCTGCCGCGACGCACGCGCCCTGGGCGCAGCTCTGCGAGCAGCAGTCCGCGAAGGCCGCGCATGGTTGCCCGTTGGCCTTGCACTGGGATGCTGCGCACTGTCCCGACACGCAGTCGTGACTGCAGCAATCGGCGCTGGCCTGGCAGGCGGCTCCGTCGTTCGCGCAGGCAGGCTGGGCGCACGTTCCTGCAGTACAGGCCCCGCTGCAGCAGCTGCTGCTCGACTGGCAGGCCTTGCCCGCGGGGGCGCACGCGGCGCTCGCGCACTGCCCCCCCGTGCACGAGCCGCTGCAGCAGTCGCTCGCGTTCTGGCAGGTGACCCCGACCGCGCCGCACGACGAGCCCCCGCACAACCCCTGCTCGCACGACTGGCTGCAGCAGTCCGTGTAGGAAGTGCACGTGCTCCCGGGCGCGTGGCACGCTCCGCTGCTGCCCGTGCTCGAGGTGGTCGAAGCGTCGGCGTCGTCCTGCGCCTGCCAGCCACCCAGCAGCGCGTTCTGGGGGTCCGGCGCGCAGCCCACCGCCACCACACCCACGACGAGTGCAGCACGGACGAACAATGCGGTCCGGCGCGGAAGGAAGCCCGGAGAGCGGAAACGGGAAAATGACAGCCTGCGCGCTTGCATGGAGAGGCCCCCTGCTGGCGGCCCGCCCAAGCAATGCGCATACCGGTCGCTCACCCCTGGATTCACGGGGATTTTTCCGTGCGCGATCAGAGCTGCATGGATCCGTGAAGGCCCTGGTCTGGGCTAACCGGAGACCCCCAGGATGCGCACGGTGCGCGCCGGCAGGGTCACTTCGAAGGCACCCCCCGAGCGCGTCACGGTCGAGGCTCTGTCTCCGTCGTGCCCGCCGAGCAGGTCGACCAGCACCTCGACACCCGCAAGCGACACGCGCGCCACGATCTCGTTCGCGGTGGGGTTCATGACGAAGACGACGCGAGGCGCGCCGGAGGCGTCCTCGTGCACGGCGACGTGCACGTCGGGTGGGTCGACGGGCCAGGTGGGGAGCCCCAGCTCGTCGATGCGGTGCGCGACCAGGGCGTCCGCGCGCGCCAGGTCGTCCAGGGCCTCGACCTCGATGCCGGTGACGTCGAGCGGCTGCCGCAGGGGTCTCATCGAGCCGTCCAGCTCCGGCACGCGCGGCCCCATGGTCACCACCGCTCCCGCCGCGCGCGCGGCGTGAAGGCTGGTGACGAGGTGCGGCTTCACCCCGCCGCCGCTCGTGCACACGATCCACTTCGCGCCCGCCGTGGAGTGCTCCACCGTCTCCCCGCCGGCGTAGGCGAAGGGGACGCCGCGCGCGTGTAGCGCCCGCTCGAAGGCGCGGAGGTAGGCCTCGGCCGCGATGACGGGGGGCGCACCGAGCCCGAAGTCTCGCTCCAGCACGCTCTCGCGCCAGCCTGCCCCGAGGATGTTGAAGAGCGCGGGGGTGAGCGGACCGAAGGCGTGGGTCGCCCGGGCCAGGCGCCGGAGCGCGCGGGGTACGACCAGACGCACCGGCGTGCGTCGCGTCAGCGTGTGGAACTTCACCGCGTCGAGCACGGCCAGGAGGCGCTGGTAGGCGGCCGCCAGCGGGCGGGCCTTGCCGCGGGGACCGATGGGCGCGCCGATCCACCGGTCGCGCTCGACGGCCATGTACAGGTTGAAGCCGCGCAGCCCGTACGCCATGGCGCAGGTCAGGGCGTACATCGAGTCCTGCTCGTCGAGCGGCGCGAAGAACGGCGGGAAGCCTACGCCCACCTCCGCGCCGTACGCCGGTCGGTCGCGTCCCTCGCACCGGCACGCGAGCTCCGTCGTGCGGCGCAGGATCATCCAGTGCTCGGCGGTGTTGGCCTTGTGGTAGTAGTCCAGCCCGATCAGGTCGATGGCGGTCATCCGCGCGGGGTTGAGGGGCGTCGCGGCCTCTCCCAGCGGGAGGTTGTGCGAGGTGGGCAGGCCATCGAAGCCTGCGTCGACGAGCGCGTGTGCCATGCGCTCCATCGCCGTCGACAGCAGCTGCTCGTGGAACTCGGTCCAGTCGACGTGACGCGCGAGGTCCTTCACCTCCCGGGCGTCGAACCGCCGCGGCGGCTCCACCGTCGCGAAGCTGACCGCGTCGTCGCTCCACGCATCCCGCAGGGCGTAGAGGTGCCGGTACTTCGCCCGCAGGAAGTCGCGGAACGCGTGCAGCGCGTCCGGGTGGTAGTCCTGGTCGTAGACGCCGTCGCGGAAGTAGAGCGCGCCCTCGTTGTCGACCTGCACGAGGACGATGGGCCCCTCCGGCCAGCGCAGCCGCGAGAGCTGCTGGCCCACCGCGCGGAACCAGCGCGCCGTCTCCTCGAGGAAGGCGTCGCTGGCGTAGCTGGGCACGGGGAAGGCCACCGGCACCATGGGCAGCATCACCGGGTGCCCGCCCGGCGTCCGGGCCTGGCACTCGGGATCCCACACCACGCGCTCGGGTAGCCCGAAGAAGGTCATCTCCGCGTTGATGTGCGGCCCCGGGCGCATCACGCAGCGCAGCCCGAGCTCGTGCGCCAGCTCGAGGAATGCGGCGACGTCGAGCCGCGGGTCGTCCTCCCCGAAGTCGTACTGGCCCGGCGCCTTCTCGTGGACGCCCCAGGGCACGTAGGTGTCGACGAGGCGCAGCCCCATGGCGCGCATGGCCTCCAGGCCCGCACGCCACTCGCCGCGGGGGTGACGCCAGTAGTGCATCGCCCCGGCCCAGAGCGGGAGCACCTCGCCGTCGCCGAGATCGAGCCCGTGCGGGTGGACGTGCACGCGCGCCTCGGGGCCCGAGAGCGCGGGCGCGGAGGAGGGGGGCAGATGGACGCGCCGGACGGGCATGGCCTAGGGAAGGGCGCGCGCGAGGAGCGACGCGAGGGCGCGCATGTCGTCGTCGTCCGTGAGGCGGGCGAGGCTCGCGCGGACCTTGGCGATGGTGGGCTCGACGAAGGGCAGGAAGGAGGGGTTCTGCTTCACCCGGTCGATGAAGACGAAGCGACCGGCGTCCTTGAGCTTGCGCTGCACGGTGACCAGATCGAACTCCCGCCCGAGCGCGGCGCGCTCCGCCTGTCCGAGGCCGCGCGCGGCCGCGAAGTCATCGAGCCGCGCCTCGACGAAGGGGCGATCGAACACCTGGTAGCTGTCGTTCAGCAGCGCGACGAGATCGTAGATGCGCGGGCCGAGGAGCGCGTCCTGGAAGTCGATCCAGCACAGGCGCTCGTCTGCGCGGACCATGAGGTTTCGCGACTGGTAGTCGCGGTGGACGAAGGCACGCGGCCATCCGGCGATGCGCCTGGCGAGCCGCTCCGCGACGGCGTCGAACAGGCCGCGGTCCTCGGCCGAGAGCGTGACGCCTCGTGCCTCGAGGGCCCACTCGCGGAAGTGATGGATCTCCCAGGCCAGGAGCTCGGCGTCGAAGGCTCGCGTGGCCACGACGCTCCCCGGCGGCATCGCCGCGAGCGCGGCGTGCGCGCGCGCCAGGTCGGTCACGGCGCGCACGTAGAGCGACTCGCGTCGGTCCGGCCGGGCGGTCAGGTAGACGGCCAGCGTGTCGTCGCCGAGGTCCTCGAGCAGCACCCAGCCGCGCGCCGTGTCCTCGCCCAGGAGGGCGGGCACGTCGACCCCGCGCGCCGCGAGCAGGTCGCGCACCTCGAGGAACGGCCACCGGGAAGCCCCCGTGCCGCCGCGGGCGACCTCCTCGGGCTTGGCGCCGTCGGGGACGAACATGGCGACCGCGGTCGCTGCCGGCAGGCGCACGCGGAAGTAGCGCCGGGTCGAGGCGCCGCCGGGCATGGGTTCGTACGCGGGTGAGGCCGCGCCCGGAAAAGCGCGCGCGACCAGCGCCGCGAGGGGCGCGAAGTCCAGCTCGTGGACGGCCTGCGGAGGGGAGGGAGGGACGGCTTGCGCGGACATTGGCCCCGACGGGGAGACAGAGGTACCACTGCCCCACGATGCCAGCCAAGACGGGTACGCTGGATCCCCGGCTCGAGCGCGCCGCGATGGCGCTGGGCACGCCCCTGGAAGCGCCGGCGCAGGCCGCGATCGCCGCCTGGCTGGAGCGCCTGCAGGAGTGGAACGCCCGTATCGACCTGACGGCTGCCCGGACGGACGACGAGCTGGTCGACCTGATGCTGGCCGATGCCCTCTTTCTCGCCCCCCGCCTGCCGCCGCAAGCCCGCCTGGTCGATGTCGGGACGGGCGCCGGCGCTCCGGGCCTCGCCCTGGCGCTGCTCCGGCCCGACCTCCGGGTGACGCTGGTCGAGCCGCTCGGCAAGCGGGCGGCCTTCCTGCGCACCGTGGTGGGCGAGGCGCGGCGCGCCGATGTCGTCATCGAGCGCGTGCGGGGAGAGGCCCTCGCGGGGCGCCGCGCCTGGGACGTCGCGGTCTCGCGGGCCACGCTCGGGCCGGCCGCGTGGCTCGAGCTGGCGGTGACGCTCGTCGGGCCTGGCGGCTCCGTGTGGCTCCTGCTCGCGAAGGAAGAGCCGCCCGCCCATGCCCGGGCGGTGGCCGAGCAAGACCTCACCTACACCTGGCCCCTCACCTCCGCAGCCCGCCGGGCTGTCCGTTACACCGTCGTGTCGTGACTTTCTTGGCCCCGGGGTTGCCGTCGTGCGAGCCGTCGTTCGATGAGCGGCACTCGCGAAGCAGACCTGGCGGCCTTGCGGAAGGTCGCAGAGGAGATGGCCAAGGGGCGAGGCGAGCGGGTCACCACCGGGCACCTCCTGGCGGCGATCGCCTCGAGGTCGGGCGGCGCCGCGGATCTGCTGAAGGAGAGGCGCCTCGACGCCGAGGTGCTCCTCAAGGCCGCGCGCATCCTCACCGACGACCACGGCGACGCAGTCGCCCGCGCCATGCAGCGGGCGCGCGAGCTCGCCGCCCGCTCGCCGACGCGCGAGGCGAGCGGCCTGCATCTGCTCTTCGCCCTCTGCCAGGAGCGCACCACCGCGGCGTTCCGCGCCATCGAGCAGTGCGGCTCGGACGTGACGAAGCTCCGCACCGCGGCGATGCAGATCGCCATGGGCATCGTGAGCCAGCGGAGGGCGCCAGCGGCCCAGCTGTCGCTGGCCCCGTCGACGCGCACGGGGGCCTCCTCTGGCACCCCGGCCACCACCACCACGGCGCCAGCGCCCGTGGCCACGGCGCAGGCGACTGCCCCCGTACGGGTGATGGCCCCCGCCACGACCCCCGTCCGGCCGAGGCGCCAGCGCGCAGCGGCCACGGCCTCCCAGCCGGCGTCTGCACGGTCGGCTTTCGAGCTCGACCCCAAGCGCTTCCCCACGCTCACCTCGCTCGGCAAGAACCTCACGCTGGCGGCCTCCCGCGGGGAGCTCGACCCCGTCTTCGGGCGCGAGGCCGAGATCGATCGCACGCTCGACGTCCTCGCCAAGCGCCACGCCAACTGCCCTTGCCTCGTCGGCCCGGCCGGCGTCGGCAAGACCAGCGTGGTGCGCGGCCTCGCCCAGCGCATCGCCGAGGGGCGCGAGGTGGCCACGCTCGACGACCGCATCGTCGTGGAGATCGACGCAGCGTCCCTGCTCGCCGGGACGGGCGTTCGCGGCGCGCTGGCCGAGCGGATCGCGCAGCTCAAGGCCGAGGTGGCGCGCTCCGAGGGCCGTGTGGTGCTCTTCTTCGACGAGCTCCACGCCGTGCTCACCAGCGACGAGGAGGTCGCCTCCGAGCTCAAGGCCGCCCTGGCCCGCGGAGAGCTCGCGTGCGTCGGGGCGACCACCGTCGAGGAGTACAAGCGCGTGGTCATGGCCGACGCCGGCCTCGCGCGGCGCATGACCGCGATCGAGGTCGCCGAGCTCGCGCCGGACGAGGCGCTGCTCGCGCTCGAGCGCGTGGCGCCGGCCTTCGAGAGACACCACGGCGTCCGCTTCGCCCCGGAGGCGATGGCCGCCGCGGTGGCCTGGAGTGCGCGTTACCTCCCCGAGCGCGCGCTGCCCGACAAGGCGGTAGGCCTGCTCGACCTCGCGGGCGCACGCGCGCGCCGCCGTGGCGAGACCACCGTGGGCCGCGCGCAGGTGGCCGACGTGGTGAGCGAGTCCACGGGAGTCCCGGTCGAGCGCCTGCTCGAGACCGACGCCTCGCGCATGCTGCGGCTGGAGCAGCTGATGGCCGCGCGCGTGGTAGGCCACTCCGAGGCGCTCACCCGCATTGCGCGCGTCCTCCGGCGCAACGCCAGCGGCTTCCGCGCGCAGCGCCCGATCGGATCCTTCCTCCTGCTCGGCCCGACCGGCGTCGGCAAGACGGAGACGGCCAAGGCCATCGCCGAGTGCCTCTTCCATTCCCCGCACGCCATGACCCGCCTCGACCTCAGCGAGTACGCCGAGTCGCACGCCATCGCGCGTCTGGTCGGTGCCCCGCCCGGATACGTGGGCCACGAGGCCGGCGGCCAGCTGACCGAGGCGGTGCGCAAGCGCCCCTACCAGGTGCTGCTGCTCGACGAGATCGAGAAGGCGCACCGCGACGTCCTCGAGTCTTTCCTCCAGGTCTTCGACGAGGGGCGCATGACCGACGGGCGCGGACGCACGGTGGACTTCACCAACGCGGTCATCGTGATGACCTCGAACCTCGGCGCCGACGTGTCGCGGCCCACGACGCGCGGCCGCATCGGCTTCGGCGCGAAGGAGGAGCGGGTCGCGAGCGCCTACGAGGAGGCCATGTGCGCCGCGGCGCGCGCTGCTCTCCCGCCGGAGCTGTACAACCGGATCGACGAGGTCCTGGCCTTCGAGGCGCTCGGCCGCACGGACGTGGCGGAGGTGGCGCGCCGTATGCTGCGCGGGCTGGGCGAGGAGCTCGAGGCAGCCCGCGGCGTGCGGCTCGACGTCAGCGACGCGGCCATCGAGGCCCTGCTGGTCAGCGGCGGCTTCGACGCCGAGCTCGGCGCGCGCCCCATGCGCCGCGCCATCGGGCGCCTGGTGGAGGCCCCCATCGCCGAGATGATCCTCGAGGGCAAGCTGGCGCGCGGCGACGTGGCGCTGGTCGACGTGGAGGACGGGCGGGTCGTGGTCGACGCGGTCAGACCGCGCGGGGCACGCGCCACGGCTTGAGGTACCCTCGTCCCCCATGAGTGGGGACACGCAGGAGCTCACGGGGCCGGATCTCGCGCTGGGAGTGGAGCCGGAGGCGGTCCCCGACGGGGGGATGCTGGTGGGGCACGCGCACGGCGAGGCTGTGGTGCTCGCGCGGCGCGGCGCGGACGTCTTCGCCGTAGGCGCGAAGTGCACGCACTACGGCGCGCCGCTCGGCGATGGGATCGTCGTGGGCGACGAGCTGCGCTGCCCGTGGCATCACGCCGCCTTCTCGCTGCGCACCGGCGCTGCGATCCGGGCGCCCGCGCTGGAGCCGGTGGCGTGCTTCGACGTCTCCACCCGTGGCGGCAAGCTCGTCGTCACGGGCAGGCGCGGACCGCTCACCGTGAAGCTCGGGGGCGGCGGTCCGTCCTCGGTCGTGATCGTGGGGGCGGGCGCGGCCGGCAGCGCGTGCGCCGAGACGCTGCGACGCAGCGGCTACGCGCGGCCTCTCACGCTGGTGGGCGCCGAGGCGACCCCCCCCGTGGATCGCCCCAACCTGTCCAAGGACTACCTGGCGGGCACGGCGCCCGAGGAGTGGATGACCCTGCGCGACGAGGACTTCTTCAAGCGCAACGGCGTCCAGCTGCACCTGGGGACGCGGGTCACGCGGATCGACACGGCGAACCAGCGGGTCCACCTGGAGGGCGTGGGCGAGCGCGAGTACGGCGCGCTGGTCCTGGCGACGGGGGCGCAGCCGTCGCGGCTCACCATCCCGGGCGCAGACCTGCCGCACGTCTTCACGCTGCGGACGCTGGCCGACAGCCGCGCCATCGTCGCGCGCGCAGCGACCGCCAGGCGCGCGGTCGTCGTGGGCGCGAGCTTCATCGGCCTCGAGGTGGCGGCGAGCCTGAGGGCGCGCGGGCTCGACGTGCACGTGGTCGCGCCAGAGCAGGTGCCGCTCGCACGCGTGCTGGGAGACGCGGTGGGCGCGATGGTGAGGAAGGTGCACGAGGAGCACGGCGTCACCTTCCATCTGGGGACGGTGCCGGCGACCATCGACGCGACGGGTGTGACGCTCGCCAGCGGGCAGCGCCTGGAGGCGGACCTGGTGGTCGTGGGCGTGGGGGTAAGACCGGACGTCGCGCTCGCCGAAGGGGCAGGGTTGACGGTGGAGCGTGGCATCGTGGTCGATGAACAGCTCCGCGCCAGCGCCAAGGGCGTCTGGGCCGTGGGAGACGTGGCGCGCTGGCCGGACCCGCGCACGGGGCAGATGGTCCGCATCGAGCACTGGGTGGTGGCCGAGCGCATGGGGCAGATCGCGGCGCGGAGCATCCTGGGCGGGAACCCGCGCTGCGACATCGTGCCGTTCTTCTGGAGCGCTCACCACGGCGTCACCGTGAACTACGTGGGCCACGCCGAGTCGTGGGACCGGGTGGACATCGCGGGGAGCCTCGACGCGCGAGATGCCGCCATCGCCTACCGCAAGGGCGAACGGACCCTCGCGGTGGCGACGGTCGGGCGTGATCACGCCGCGCTCGAAGCGGAGAGGGCGATGGAGCAGGGCGACGAGAAGGCGCTGCGAGCGCTGGTGCCGGCGTAGCTCGCTCAGCTGTTCAGTTGTTGGCTCCAGGCGCCGGGGGGGTCGGGCAGGTCGACCCGGAGGTGAGCGCTCCACCCGAGTAGGTGACGTCGAGCGCGCCACCCCAGGTCAGCGTCTTCGCGAAGATGGATCCGTGCACCTCGGTGACCCCGCCGAACGCCACGTCGGCCTGCGGTGCGTAGACGAGACCGCTCCACGCCTGCGCGCCCGCCGTCGCGATCATCGAGCCCGCCCCGCCGACGAACAGGCGGAACGCCTCGGGGTGCGACGGGTCGCCCAGGGCAACGGCTCCGGCCGTGGCGAGCACCCCCGACACGTAGAGGTCGAGCGACGAGCCCGGCGCGATGGAGAACTGCCCGACCCCCACCGTGACGCTCGGGCCATCGAGGTACACCGAGACGTTGCCCTGGATGTCGATCTCCCCCAGGCCGATGCGCGTCACGTCCTCGAAGTAATACGAGCCCGTCGTCAGCGTGAGGCTGCCCGCGCCGACGAGGCTCGCGCCGTCGGTGGCCAGGCCGTGGGCGGCGTTGTCGTTCTGGATCGCTGCCTGTGCCACAGCCTGCGCGATGGGAAGGAGGCTGGCCGCGTCGCAGCCGCATGGCGGTGAGGAAGGAGCGGTGTAGGGCCCCGTCTGGGAGACGTGGACCGGGACGAACACGGTGGACGGCTGCGCGAGGCGGAGCGTGCCATCTACCGACAGCGCCCCCGCGAAGGTGAAGGGGCCGCCGACGCTCAGGTCCTTGCCGATGTCGAACACCCCTGCGCCGTCCACCGTCTGGGTCGAGACCACGTCATCGCGCACGCTGAGCAGACCGCCGACGTCGAGGCCGTCGTACGCGGTGAAGCTCCCCTCGATGCTGGCGCCGGTTCCCGCGGCGGAGCGTCCGTTGACACCGACGCTGGCCTGCCCCTGCGCGGGGGCGTGGGTGGTGAGGGTTCCCGCCTCGGTGAGGTCCTCGCAGACGCAGATGGCGTTGTAGAAGGCGCCGGGCGCCTGCGGGACGCACGCTCCGGAGCCGGGAGGCCCGAAGCTGCCGAAGCTACCGCTCGCGGGGGACGTGGTCTCGGAGCCGCCCACGCCTTTGCCGGAGCCGCCACCCGAGGTGGATGCTCCGCACGCCATCGCAGCGAGCATCGGAAGTACGGCCAACGCCCGAGTACGGATCTTCATGGGACACCTCCAGGCTCGACCGATCGGTCGAACGGGTTGGATGTCTCTCATCACGTGGCGGGAGTCAATGGTGAATCCCCTGCCGCACAGCGGCATCACGCCGATGCACTGCGGGGGGACTCAAGCCTCGAGCCCGAGCAACCGCGCCCCGTTGCCCCACAGGATCGCGCGCCGGATATCCGGGCGGCCCTCGGTGGCGATGAGCACCTTCGAGAGCGAGATGGCCTGGTGATAGAAGGGCCAGTCCGATCCCATCACCACCCGGTCCGGGTCCGCGTGGTCCACCAGGGTGCGAATGCCCGGCAGCGACTGCGATGCGGTCTCCAGCCACACGTTCGGGTAGCGCCGCTGAAGCGCGAGCGCGCGATCCAGCTGCAGCGCCCCGGCGTGGCCGAGGATGAAGGTGGTCCGAGGGCAGTCCGCGATGGGCTTCTCGTAGAAGCGCACCTGGCTCAGGTATTCGCCGAGACGCGGCGCGATGCCGACGGGGCCGCAGTGCCAGAGCACGGGGAGCCCGCGCTCGCCGCACAGCCGGTAGAGCTCGATCGCGCGCGGGTCGTCGGGCCGCACGCACTGCACGGCCGGGTGGACCTTGATGCCGCGGGCGCCCAGCGCGATCTGCGCGTCCAGCTTGCGCGCCAGCCTGCGCGACCAGGGGTGCACCGAGCCGAAGCCGATGATGCGATCGCTCCAGCGCGCGACGTCGAGCGCCGTCTCGGCGTTGCGCGAGAGCACGGGGAAGTCGATGGGCAGGAGCACCGACCGCGTGACCCCCATCTCGTCCATCTCGCCGACCAGGTTGGACGCGGTGTGCGTCGCGCGCATGCCGTGCGGGCCCAGGCTGCGCAGCGTCAGGTCGCGCTTCATCTCGGTGATGTCGCGCGCCGTGAAGTTGAGGTTGGTGTAGAGCTCGAGATCGAGCTGTCGGCACGTGGGCAGGTAGTGGAGCGTCTCGGGCGTCTTGCGGAAGACGTCCACCTGCATCGGCCGGACGTAGGCGAGCGCCACGTGGGTGTGAAAGTCGAGCACCGGCCCGAGCGAGCGATCGGTGACGAGCAATCGCCCCGCCTCGCTCTGCCCGAACCAGGGCAGCTGCGCGAGCGCGAGCAGATCGCGGAACGGACGCTGCGGGTCCATGATCCAAGCTTCTCACGGACGTGAGGGAGGCGTCCTCCACGACCGCCGCCGACGCGCGAGCGCCACGACGGCGACCACCAGGGCCGCGAACGCGGAACCGGTGTCGCCTCGCGCCGGGCCCCCGACGTTGCAGGCTCCCCTGTGGACCATCGCGGCGCCGAAGCTGGCCGTGACCGTGTGAGCAGGTGGGTTGAACTCGAGCGTCACGGGGATGGCGAACGAGTCGGGTCCACCCGCGTGCGAGCACCTGACGGGGCCCCGCTGGTCCGGAAGCTCGAGGAGCAGCTCCAGACGCGAGCTCGTTCTCAGGAACACATCCAGATCCGCGAGCTCGATGGAGAGCTCCCGCGGCCCCGTCAGGTGGACGCTGGTCACCAGAACGCCGGCGTCGCCCGGGACGACCGGCCGGGCCAGCGCGTAGTACGTGTCGGGCAGCGGATCGCGCGACGCCGACCAGTGGAGGACGACCGTGGTCTCGGTGCTCGTGCCTCCCCCCACCGACGGGATGGTGCGCATCGGTGACCAGGTCGCCGTCGCCGGGTTGTCGAGCTCGGGATCGGGGCACGCGCGGGTGCAGGCCGTCCCACCCAGGGAGAGGGCGACGAACACCGCGAGCCATCGGTCACTCATCCGTCACCGGCACGCGGCGACCTGGGTGTATCCCACGGTCACGTCGCTCGAGCATGGCGGCAGCGTGCCCATGGTGCAGGACGACACGGGCGTCTTTCCCTCGCACGCGGTCGCGTCGTCGTAGCAGCTGCAGATGTAGCCGGAGGTGCTGTCGCCCCAGGTGCAGCAGGCCGTCCCCGTGGCCGACGTCGTCGGGACCTCAGCGCCGTTGCTGCCGAGGTCCTGGTAGAAGCAGTCGCGACCGCCGCCCTGGTTCACGTAGCAGAGGAAGGCGCTGCAGATGCAGTTGCCCGACCCGGGCCACCCCGTGCCGGCGCAGCAGGTGCCGGGGTCCTGCAGCGCGGCGGGCGAGCAGGGCGTGCTGTTCGCAGGGAACGTGCTGGAGCCGGGGTAGCAGAGGCAGAAGTCGCCCGACCCCGGCTGGCAGTTCTCGCCACCGCTGCTTCCCGAGCTGCTCCCGCTTCCGCTGCCGCTGCTTCCGCCCGGGCTGCCGCTGCTTCCACCCGAGGAGCCGCTGCCGGAGCTGCTCCCCGAGCTCGAGCTGGCGTGCGAGCCGGAGCTGTCGCTCGCGACGCCGCCGTCGCCGGGTGGCGCGGGCGTGCTGCTCCCCGAGGAGCACGCGGCGAAGATCGCTGCAGCCGCAGCGAGGGTACGGAGAGGAATCACCCGTCCACCCTACCCGACCGACGAGCGTCGCAGAATGACGACCGGGATCTCGCGCGCCGTCATGGCCTGGTAGTCCGCGTACATCGGCGCGCGGGCGACGATGCTCGACCACGCCGCGGGGCGCTCGTCGGGGGTGGCCGGGGAAGCGAGGGCGCGAAACCGCTCGCCGCCCACCTGCACCTCGACCTCGGGATGAGCGGCGAGGTTGTCGAACCACGCAGGGTTCTTTGCGCTGCCCGCGAACGAGGCGACGACCGCGAGGCCTTCCGGCAGCTCGAAGTAGGGCAGCGGGACGGTGCGCGCCTTGCCGGTCCTGCGTCCGGTCGTCGTGAGGAGCAGCGTCGCGAGCCCACCGGCGTTGCGACCGACCAGGCCGCCCGTCCAGCGGTACACGTGGCGATGGATCACGGTGATGAGCGCGAGCAAACGTCCGCGCGGAGCTGCCGCGCCGGGCACGACGGAGCCGAGCCGCCCGCCCGTCGTGCGATGGATGGTTCGCAGGACCCACGCGTAGAAGCGGAGGACGAGCGGCCGGTGCGGCGGCACTTTCAAGGACGCATCCGCATCGTCCCGGCGAGAATACTGCGTCGCCGGCCAGACGATCTTGGGCGTTGGCGACGGGAACGCGGACATGCGCCACGCGCACACGCGGCTCGCCCTCGGCGGCACTCTAGACCGGCGGAGGAGGTGGGGTGTGCGCCGGAGGCGGTGGTGAAGGAGCTGGAGCCGGGGGCGAGGGAGGTGGCGGCGGCGGTGGTGGTGCCGCCGGAACCCACTGGCCCGGGCTCAGCCGCCAGGAGCCGTCGGGATCGCTCTCCCAGTGAGCCGGGGACCACGAGTAGCCCGGCCGCAGAGGTATCCACTGTCCATCCACCCAGACCCACTGGTCGTCCTGCAGCGTCCAGTAGCCGGGCTGCCAGGCATAGCCGGGCCGTGGCTCGGGGATGAACACGACACGTGGTGGAGGGGGCCGGGTCGCGCTGACCACAGCCGCGGTGACGATGGCCGTTCCCAGGACCGCCGGGAAGAGGCCGCCCCCGCGTCCGTAGCAGCCCGAGGATGCGAAGGATGCCAGGGTGAGCAGGACGAGAGCCGTGCGTTTCATGTCCTCTCTGGATGCAACATTGGTGCGAGTTCACGGTAGGGCTCCGTCCCGTGACACACTGAGCCCGACGGAGGCCAACATGAGCACGGAAGGCGAAGAGCTCTGGAAGCGCGTGCAGGCTGCGAACGCGGCGTGGGTGCGGGGGGAGCCGGCCAAGGTCGCCGACCTCTTCGCCGAGGACGCGATCATGGTCGCCCCCGATCTGCGGCACATCGAGGGGCGGGGCGCGATCGTCCAGAGCTTCGTCGACTACGTGAGGGACGTGCGCACGCATCACTTCCGCGAGCTCACCCACTCGGTGGACGTTCGTGGAAACGTCGCGGTGCTGACCTACGTGTTCGACGTCCGCTACCAGGTGGACGAGACGTCCTACTGGGAGCAGGGCCAGGAGGTGCTGGTGTTCGAGCGCCGTGGGGCGCGCTTCGAGGCCATCTGGCGCACGCAGATCGCGCTGCGCTCTCGCGAGCTGGCGACGCTGGTCGAGCCCTGAAAGGCGCGCCGCATCCCGGCTTCCAGGCCGCAGCGCTCTCGGTTAGCCTCGCTCACCATGGGGGTCCTCAAGCGCGTGCTGAAGATCGTCGGGCTGGTCCTCGCGGCCGGCGCGCTGATCCTGGGAGTGTTCGTGTACGTCCAGTGCTCGAAGTTCGACGCGAGCATGGACAGGGTCTACGACGTGCCGCTGCCGAACGTGGCGCGCTCGACCGATCCGGCGGTCGTCGCGCGCGGAGATCACCTGGTGCACTCGATCGCGGCCTGCGCGTCGGACCTGTGCCACGGCGCGGATCTCGGCGGCGGGAAACCCATCGAGATGGGACCGGTCGCGACCCTGTGCGGGCCCAACATCACGCCCGACAACATGGGAGCGGCCTACTCGGATCCGGAGCTCGCCCGGCTCATCAAGCACGGCATCAAGAAGGACGGCCGCTCCGTGCGCTTCATGCCCGTGCAGGACATCTCCTGGCTCCCCGACGCGGACGTGCTGGCCATCGTCTCGTACATCCGCACGGTCAAGCCGGGCGACCGCCCGAACGGGGTCAGCGTCGTCAAGACCCTGGGCAAGGTGCTCGATCGTCAGGAGCAGCTCGTCCTCGACGTGGCTCGCCACGTCGATCACTCGAAGAACGAGCAGGTACCAGCGCCCGAGCCGACGGCGACCTACGGCGGGTTCATCGCGCGCGCCTGCACCGGCTGCCACGGCGAGCACCTCAGCGGCGGTCCCATCCCGGGCGCCCCCAGCTCGTTCGCGACGCCGCTGAACGTCACTCCGGACGCGACCGGGCTCAAGGAATGGACGTTCGCCGACTTCGAGAAGTTGATGAAGACCGGCGTGCGCAAGAACGGCAAGCAGCTCGACCCTCTGATGCCCATCGAGACCTGGAAGAACTTCGACGACACCGAGCTGCACGCCACCTGGGCCTACCTGCAGTCGCTGCCACCCCGTCCGTTCGGCGGCCGCTAGAACCAGGTCGTGATCGTCGCTCTTGTCGTGATGAAGATCGCTTTTTCTCCCGAGAAAGCCGCTTTTTGAGTCGTCGCCTTCGCGATCATCGCGTTCAAAGCGACGATCATGACGGAGATCGTGTGGAGTTGCCCCGATTTCCCGGACGCCGAACGGAGCACGTATGCTCCTGGAGTCTGGACCATGGGCAAGCCGAGAAGGAAGTACACCGAGGAGTTCAAGCGCGACGCGGTGCGTATGATGCGCAACCGCGGTACGCGGACGGTCGCGGAAGTGGCCGATGACCTGGGCGTGGCGCCGAGCCTTCTGCACCGGTGGGCGTCGACGGCCGAGCGGGAAGCGGTCTCGAAGCGCAACGCGGAGGGTGAGACGCTGGAGCAGGAGGTCCGGCGCCTGCGCAAGGAGGTCGAGAGCCTCCAGCTGGACAAGGCCATCCTAAAAAAAGCCGCGGCCTTCTTCGCCAAGGACAGCGGGTAGATCTGTACCGCTTCGTGCTGGCGGAGAAGGCTCACTTCGAGGTGCGACGGATGTGTCGCGTCCTCGAGATCGCGCCGAGCCGATACTACGACTGGGAGCACCAACAGCAGCCAGAGCGTGCGAGGCAGGAGGCGGGGCTGCTCACAGTGATCCGTCGCATTTTCGCCCAGTATCGCGGTCGCTACGGGGCGCCGCGGGTGCACGACCAGCTCCGCCGCGACGGCGTGCGCGTCAGCCGCAAGCGCGTCGCTCGACTGATGCGCGAAGCAGGCCTGCGCGCGAAAGGGCGGCGCAAGTACAAGGCGACGACGGACTCGAACCACGCGCAGCCGGTCGCGCCGAACCTGCTGAAGCGCAACTTCCACGCCGAGCAGCCCGACGCGGTGTGGGTCAGCGACATCACGTACATCTGGACGCGCCAGGGCTGGCTGTACCTGGCAGTCATCCTGGACCTGTACTCGCGCAAGGTCGTCGGCTGGAGCCTTGCCGACCGCATGACGGCGACGCTCGTCTGTAACGCCCTGAGCGTTGCGGTGCGCCTTCGGCGGCCGAAGCCGGGGCTCGTCTTCCACAGCGACCGCGGCTCGCAGTACGCAAGCCACGCCTTCCGCCGTCGGCTCTGGCGCTACCAGATGCAGCAGAGCATGAGCCGCAAGGGTGACTGCTGGGACAACGCCGTGGCCGAGAGCTTCTTCGCCACCTTGAAGAAGGAGATGCTGCGCGACCGGGCCATCGACACCCGCGACGCCGCCCGGGCCGAGGTCTTCGAGTACATCGAGGTCTTCTACAACAGGCAGCGCGCGCACTCTCTCCTCGGCTACGAGACCCCCGAGGCATTCGAAGATTGCTTTGAGAAACAGAACGCCGCATAAGGCTTAACAACCCGTCCGGCGAATCGGGGCAGCTTCACCCGTTCACCGAAGGCGAGGTTGGTGGTGACGATGACGCTGCGCCGCTCGTAGCGCTCGGTGAGCATGTTGAAGAGCAGCTCCCCGCCGGCTCAGCTCGTCGAGGACGAGGAGGTCCACCTGCTAGAGCCGCCGTTGAAGCCGCCCGAGCTCACGACCATCACGAGCCTCCAGGAGCGAGCGGACGACGTCGGCGGCTCCCGTGAAGAGCACCCGTTTTCGTCGCTTGGCGGCTTCGACGCCGAGCGCGATCGCCAGGTGCGTTTTCCCCGTGCCGATCGGACCGGCGAAGATGATGTTGTCCGCGCGACTGATCCACTCTCCTCTCGCCAGCTCGGCGAGCTGCGCCGCATGGACAGCGCCATCGGTAGCGACGAAGTCGAAGGTGTCGAGGGTCTTCATCTCGGGGAAGCGAGCCTCGCGCAGACGGTGGCGGACAGCGGAGTCGCGACGCGAGGTCTGCTCGGCGGAGAGGGTTTCGTGCAGGAACTCCTCGTAGCCCCAGTGCTCCTCGCGGGCCTGGCGTGCGAGCGCCTCGAAGACGCGTACGACGCCGGGCATCTTGAGTGCTTTCGCCGATGACCAGCTCCTTGTTGACGGCGGCGCGGCTCACGACCGACCTCCGAGCAGCGCGTCGTAGTCGCTCGCACGGCCGGCCTCGGCGCTCGACGTGCGCGAGGACCTTGGCGAAGACGCGGGCCACCTGCTTGGGCCCTTGCGCATCGACGAGCGAGCGCCACGCCGCATCGAAAGGAGGCCCGAGGTCGCGCGTCAGCTCGGCCGCCACCTGACGTACGGCCTGGGGCTTTCTGGCGAGCTCCCGGACGTAGTGCCGGTAGTCGATCGACCTCTCGCCGAAGCGCTTGCGTGTATGGCTCACCTGTCCCGTGGGCCCCACGATGTCTACGTCATCGGCGCCGACATGGGCGGTCACGTCGAGCCGCGCCCACTCGCACGGGACCGAGTAGACGCCGCCCTCGACGCTGACGAGGGCCCTCTGCGAGACCGACGGCGTGTGCGTGCGGCGCGGGTCGAAAGGACGAGCACGTAGCGGCATGCACTGCCCCCTCTCGGCGGCGAACCGGGCCGTATCGTGCTCGGCGTCGAGGCGTGCGAGCAGGGCTCCGCGCATCGTGCCCAGGTCGTCGCCACGGGGAATGGGCACCAGGTGCTGCCAGCGGATGTCCTTACCGCGCGACTCCACGCCGCCCTTGTCGTGGCCGGTGCGCGGCCGGCAGAAGCACGGCTCGAACAGATAGTGCACGAAAGCGCCTCGCAGCGGCTCGCGAGCTGCCGCTCGGAGCCGACGAGGATCTTCGCGACGGCGGCCTTGAGGTTGTCGTACGCGATGCGCTGGGGGACGCACCCGAAGTGCTGGAAGGCGCGCACGTGGCCCTCGAGAAAGCTCGGCTGGTCCTGGCGCAGGTAGAGCCACGCGAAGTCACGGCCCGAGTGCATCAGGCGCATCACGAACATCCACGCCTTGACCATCGCGCCCGCCAGCTCGATGAGCACCTCGAAGAAGTCCCCCTCCGCCAGGTCACCCGCGGGGTAGACGAGCGGAACGAAGACCTCGCGCCGCTTGCGCTTCCACTCGGCCACGGCGGCCTTGACCGTCGTCTGCCCGACCGCGAAGCCCTCGACCACGAGCATCGTGTGCAGGCGTGCCACCGTCAGCCGCTACTTGCCGCCGGTCTATTGCGGCGACTCCTCGAGGAGCGCCTCGATGCGCGGGACGACCTTCCCGAACCGGCCGTGCCCGTGGCTCCGTCTCCACCCGCACCGGCTCCGCCTGCGCCAAGTATTTCCGGACCGTGTTGCGCGCGATGCCCATCTCTCGCGCCACACGCCGGACCGCCTTGCCCTCCACCAGCACCTTGTGCCGAACCACATGAACCTGATCCATCCGAAGCATCCTCCTCGCGGGGTACCCGCGACACGGAAGCCGGGTGGGTCAATTTCCGAGCGACGCGATCAGGGCAGGGCCGCGATGACAGCAGAACGGCACGCCCCAGTACCCGAGAGGCCCGTCGTGCTCGACGAACGAGCCTCCGAGGTCGATGAGAGGGCCTTCGTCCTCGACGAACGGGCCATCGTGCTCGACGAAAGGGCCTTCGAGTCGACCAGGAGACCCTCTCGACGAGCAAGACGGTCCACTCGACGAACAAGACGGCCCTTTCGAAGACCAAGACGGGGCCTTCGACGACCAGGGCGGGCCCTTCGAAGAACAGCGCGGGCCTCTCGAGGACCAGGGCGGGGCGTTCTGGCCACGAGACGTCCAGCTCCACGACCACGAAGGTCCGCTCGCGGATCAGAAAGGAGAAGTCACGGACACGAAGGACCCATCACGAATCCAGACCGCGACAAACATCGAGGCAAACGAGACGCTCGACGGGTACAGAGAAAGTGCTTCAGACAGCGACCAAGACAGATCATCGTTCGGTCGTCGTTGGAGCGGGCCGAGGCCGAGCCGACCCGCTCACCATTCCCGTTCCGTGTTCCCCGTCCCCGTGTTTCTCCCCCCGACCCCGACCCCTCACGGCGCCGCTTCGACCGCCCGTGCGAGCGCCGTCGCGACCCGCTCCAGCACCACAGCCATCACCGCCAGCGTCCCCAGCGCGCGCAGCGGCGCGAGCAGCGCGTGCACCTGCGCCGGCGATGCGCTGCGGCCCACCAGGGCGGCGGCGATCTCGATGACCACCGCCGCGGCGAGCAGCGGGCCGCCCAGGGCGACGGCCAGCGCGATCCCGCCGAGCACATCGCCGGCCGCCGCGAGCAGGGGATGATCGCCCACCGGGTGCAGGGCGAGCGCCTTGACGACGCGCGCCGGCCCTCCCGTCGCGAGGAAGATGGCGCTCGCCAGGAGCGAGAGAGGCACCCCGAGCGGCGTGGCCTTGCCCTCGACGGTCGGCACGCTGGGGGTCTCCTGCGAGCCGCGAAGTGCGTCGGCTACCCCGCCCGCCATGGTCGCCGCCCATAGCGGGACCGCGGCGGCGACGGCCAGCGGGACACCGCGCGCCACCTCCACGAGCGCGAGCAGCACCAAGGGCCGAGAGGACGGGATCGCCGCCGGGCCGAGCGCAGGAAAGATGCACGCCGCGAAGGCGAGCCCCATGACGGCGCGCGCAGGCGCGGGGAGAGCCCGCAGCCCGAAGGCAGGCACGAGCGTGACCGCCGGCATCACCCTGGCCCACGCCAGACCGAGCGCCGCCAGATCGACCCCCGAGCGAACGAAGGCGTCCGCAATCGTCGCCACGACGGAGGGCTCGCCCATCGCGCGGCAGGGTACCACCCCGCGGTGGTTCGCACGGAGGCGCCCTGCGCTATCCTGCCCGCCCCATGGCCCTCGATCTCTCGCTCGTCGGCAAGCCGAGCACCACCGCCGTCTGGGAGTACACCTGGAAGGACACCGTACTCTACGCCCTCGGCGTCGGCGCCAAGACCAGCGAGCTCGACTACCTCTACGAGGGGCGGGGGCCGCAGGTGCTGCCGAGCTTCGCCGTCGTGTCGAAGTTCCAGCCGATGCTCCACCTGCTGGCCCGGCTCGGCGGGAACCTGTCGATGATCGTGCACGGAGGCGAGCGGGTGGTGGTCCACGCGCCCATCGCGCCGAGCGGCAAGCTCCACACGACGGCCACCGTGCGCGGCATCTACGACATGAAGCGCCTCGCGCAGGTCCTCGTGGACACGCGCGCCGAGGACGCCGCGGGCAAGCTGGTGGCAGAGACGACCTCGGCCATCCTCTTCCGCGGCGAGGGCGGCTTCGGTGGCGAGCCACCCCCCAAGGACGCACCGCCGGTCGAGCGACCCCGGGACACGCCGCCCACCTTCTCCGTCGAAGAGACCACGTCCCACGAGCAGGCCCTGCTCTACCGTCTCTCGGGCGATCTGAACCCGCTGCACGCCGATCCCGAGTTCGCGCGCGCGGTCGGCTTCGAGCGCGGCCCCATCCTGCACGGGCTGTGCAGCTTCGGCTTCCTCGTGCGCCACGTCGCCCGCGGGGCCTGCGGGGGAGACGCCACGCGCATCCGCTCCTTCGAGGCGCAGTTCCGCCGTCCGGTGTGGCCGGGGGACACGCTGGTGACCGAGGGCTGGGTGGTGCGGCCCGGGGCCGTGGCGCTTCAGGTCAAGGTGAAGGAGCGCGACGAGGTGGTGCTCTCCGGAGCGTGGGCGCTCCTGGCGACCTGACGACCGCGCCCGTCGGGGAGCTTCACCTGCTCGTAGGAGTCCAGGTCGAAGTGGCGCGTGCGGAGCATGAACTCGAAGGTGAACCCGGGCCAGATGGTCGTGTTCTTGCCGCTGCGGGTGAGATACCAGCTCATGCAGCCGCTCGACCACACGGTGTCCTTCAGCCGCTCCTGCAGCCGGGCGTTGTACCGCGCCTGCACCTCGGGCCTGAGGTCGACGAGCTTCAGGTGGCGCGCGCGGAGCTTCTTCACCGCGTCCAGCACGTAGGCGATCTGGGACTCGATCATGAACACCATCGAGCTGTGCCCCAGCCCGGTGTTCGGCCCCACGAGCAGGAACAGGTTGGGGAAGCCGGCGATCGTCGTCCCCAGGTACGCCTCCGCGCCGTCGCGCCACACCTCGCCCAGGTCCTGTCCGTTCCGGCCGCGCACCTCGAACGGGGCGACCTGCTCTGCGGCCTCGAAGCCGGTCGCGAGCACGATGGCGTCCACGGCGCGCTCGGTCCCGTCCTTGCTCACGATGGACCGCCCGCGCACCTCGGCGATCCTGTCGGTCACCAGCTCCACGTTGTCGCGCTGGAGGGCCGGGAGGTACTCGTTTGTGGGCAGGACGCGCTTGCAGCCCATGGTGTAGCTCGGGGTGAGCTTGGCGCGGAGGGTCGGGTCGGCCACGTTGCGGGCCAGGTAGCGTCGCCCCATGCGCTCGCCGAGCTTCATGATGCGCGGCTCGACCACGAAGCCGAGCGCGAGCAGCTCGCGCGTCCAGTAGATGCGCCAGCGCGCTAGCTTCTGCACGGCCGGCACACGTGCGTAGAGGTCCCGCCTCCACTCCGGGATGGGCCCGTCTGGCTTCGGCATCACCCAGGGCGCCGTGCGTTGGTAGACCAGTAGCCGGCCCACCTCGGGGGCGATGGAGGGCACGATCTGGATGGCGCTCGCCCCGGTGCCCACCACCGCGACGGTCTTGCCCTGCAGAGAGAAGCCATGGTCCCAGCGCGCGGAGTGGAAGGTCTTGCCCTCGAACGAGGCGAGGCCCGGGATGTCCGGCAGCTGCGGCTTGCTGAGGGGGCCGCAGCCGGCGATGACGACGCGCGCATGCAGCGTCCCGCTACTCGTCTTCACCTCCCAGGTGCCGGCGGCCTCGTCCCACCGGGCTCCCTCGACACGCGTGCCGAAGCGGACGAGCGGCCGGATCCCGTACTTGTCGGCGCAGTGACGCAGGTACTCCAGGATCTCGGCCTGGGGGGCGAAGTCGCGCGTCCAGCGCGGCCAGGGTTCGAACGAGAAGGAGTAGAGGTGCGACTGCACGTCGCAGGCACACCCCGGGTAGTGGTTGTCGCGCCACGTGCCCCCCACTTCGTCGCCCTGCTCGAGGACGACGAAGTCGTCGACCCCCGCTTGCTTCAGCCGGATGGCCATTCCGAGCCCCGCGAAGCCGGAGCCGACGATGACGACGGAGCAGTCCTGCATGTTGACCCTCGTTCAACGGAGCCTAACGCGCGTTGAACGAGAGTCAATAGTAGAGTCGTCGCTACTGCGCGCGCGGCCCCGTCCCGATCACGGTGCTCGGGGATGTGTTGGTCACGCTGACGGCGTCGCCTGGGTTCTGCGTCCCGGTGATGTAGTCGTGGTCGAACGTGATGGGGCCGTTGCTCCCCTCGGTGTCGTACGCGATCCCGTTCTGATCGATGTTGGAGTACGTGACCGACCGGCTGCCCGTCCCCGCCGAGCCGTAGAGCATGAAGCCGTAGGCGTTGCTCTCCACGTTCGTGTAGCTCACGTCGAACGCGGTGATCGTGTCGAAGTGGAAGCCGCAGTGGACGTTGGTGATGTCGGTGTAGGCGATGTGAATCGACGCCGCCCCCGTGGCAGAGATGACCATGTCGGCGACGGGTCCCGACCCGTGGAGCTTGGAGTCCTCGATGGACTCGGTCGCCGTCGGGTCCAGGGTGGTGATCCCCTCGTTTCCGTTGGAATCGTAGTCCAGGTACGACGCGACGAAGGAGCCCGAGACGCGCGAGGTGCCCAGGGTGCCCGTCACCGTCGCGTGCTTCGTGCCGAGCGTCGTTCCCGTCGCGATGTCGAAGGGCGTGGTCGCGCCGGTGATGGTCCCGTCGTCGTACTCGGCCGAGGTCGCGCCAGAAAGCGTGGCCAGGGCGGTGGACGCGCCGGTGATGTCCACGCCGTCGAGGGACAGGGTTCCGCCGCTCACGACCGACAGCCCCGTCCAGCCCGTGCCGGTGAGGAGCGCGTGGGTTCCCGTCGCGCTGCTCGCGGTCAGCGTCCCGGCGACGGTGATGGCCGCGTTGGCGGCCACGGTGATGGTGGCGCCGGGAGCGATGGTGACCGTCACGCCGGAGGCGATGGTGATGCTGGTGGCGATCTGCTGGCCGTTGCTCCAGGTGGTGTCGGCCGAGATGGTCGTCCCGCTCCCGGCGTCGCTCGCCTCGCCCCCGCTCGAGCCGCTGCCGGAGCTGGTACCGCCCCCGCCGCTGCTGCTTCCGCTGCTGGACCCGGCGGTCCCCCCGCTCGACCCGCTGGAGGTCCCGCTGCTGCTGCCGGAGGGCTCCCATCGGCTGGACGGCGGTGTCGTGGAGCCCGCCGAAGAGCACCCTGCGAGGACCAGGACGCCAGGGACGATGGCGAGTATGAAGGAGACCCTCGCCGACCTCAGTGACTCAGCATGGAAAAACATGCGCCAAACCCCGCGAGCAGGATGAATACGAGGGCGATGCCCAGGCGGATCATCCAGTAGATGCCCCACCCCGACGCCCAGAAGGACGACTGCTGGGGTGGCACTACAAAACTCGATCCAGGCGGGTATCCGTAAGGGCCGGGCGGTGGAAACCCTTGCTGCGGCGGGGGAAACCCGTAGCCCTGCTGCTGCGGCCAGCCGCCGGGAGCTCCTGGCTGGCCAAACGGTGATCCAGGAGCCTGCTGCTGGGATCCATACGGGGCGGGGTAGGCCCCGTAGGGTGCCTGTCCGTAGGACGGGGTGACGGGAGCACCGCAGAAGGAGCAGGCGGTGGCGCCGGGGTTGGTGACCAGGCTGCTGCATCGCGGGCATCGGGGCGCATTCGCGTTCACGTCGGCTCCTTTTTCTCGCGAATGTCCGCGGCGAGGCGCCCGCGAGTCGAAATGATATAGCACCGTCACCATGAGCAAACTCCCCAAGTCGATTGTCATCGTCGCCGCCAAGCGCACCGCGTTCGGCGCGATGCTGGGCTCTCTGAAAGGCGTGAGCGCGACCGACCTCGCCGTACACGCCGCGAAGGCGGCGCTGGAGCAGGCCGGCATCGACAAGCAGGCCATCGGGCACGTCGTTGTCGGCAACGTGATGCAGACCAGCGCGGACGCCATCTACTGCGCGCGACACGTCGGGCTCAAGGCGGGCCTCCCCATCGAGACGCCCGCGCTGACCGTGAACCGCCTGTGCGGCTCCGGCTTCCAGGCCATCGTCAACGGTGCAGAGCAGATCCTCCTCGGCGAGACCGAGGCCGTGCTGGTCGCCGGGACCGAGAACATGACGCAGGCGCCCTTCCAGCTACGCGGCGCGCGCGAGGGCTGGAGCTTCGGCAAGGCACCTCCGGTGGAGGACTCGCTGTGGAGCGCGCTGACGGACAGCTACTGCAACACGCCGATGGCCGTCACGGCGGAGAACCTCGCGCAGAAGTACGGCATCACGCGGCAGCACTGCGACGAGTACGCCCTCACCAGCCAGCAGCGCTGGGCGGCCGCGAACGAGGCCGGTCGGTTCAAGAGCGAGGTGGTCCCCTACGAGCTCCAGACGCGCAAGGGGCCGGTGAGCTTCGCGGTCGACGAGCACCCCCGCCCGCAGTCGACCCTCGAGGCGCTGGGCAAGCTCGCACCGGTCTTCAAGAAGGACGGCGTGGTGACCGCCGGCAACGCCTCGGGCATCTGCGACGGCGCTGCTGCGCTCGTGCTCGCCAGCGAGGACTACGCGAAGAGCAAGGGGCTGAAGCCGCTCGCGCGCATCGTCCACTGGGGCGTGGCGGGCGTGGACCCGAACATCATGGGCATCGGTCCGGCACCGGCCATCCGCGCCGCGCTGGCTCGCGCCGAGCTGAAGCAGGCCGACGTGGACCTGTTCGAGGTGAACGAGGCGTTCGCCCCGCAGTACCTCGCGGTGGAGAAGGAGCTCGGCCTCGATCGCGCGCGGACCAACGTCGACGGTGGCGCGATCGCGCTCGGCCACCCGCTCGGGGCGAGCGGGGCGCGCATCACGACCCACCTCGTCTACGAGCTCGCGCGGCGGGGCGGGCGCTACGCCGTGGGCAGCGCGTGCATCGGCGGAGGGCAGGGGATCGCGGTGGTCATCGAGCGGGCGTAGGTACCGCCTCGTCTTCAGACAGCGTGCTCGACGAGGACTCGCCCGGCCCGGCGGAGCGAGTCCACGTCGATCTCGCCGTCCATCACCCGCTTGCCCTCGACGATGAGCCAGCCGATGGCGTTGCGCAGGGCGCTGACGGCGTGGAGCGCCGCGCGCACGCTGGGGAAGACCCACGCCAGCGTCCCCGGCTGGCTGTCGTGCCATCCGTAGATGACCAGGGTGACGCCCCGCCTGCGCGACTTCATCGCCGATCGAAACCGCCGGAGGCCGGAGCGCATTCCACAGTCCACGGTAAGCCCGAACCGTGGCACCGCAAGACCCTGCCGGCCGCTAAGATGATGCGGTGGAGACCGCGCGCGAGCCACACACCAACCCGGGCTTGCCGGCGGGGGAGCTCGCGGCGCGGTCACCGGGGCGCCGTGACGCGAGCACCTCGGTCCCACCGGGACGGACGGGTGCGTCGACGGTCACGGCCTACATCCGCCCTCCTCGCGGTGGACGCGTCTGGCCGCTGCTGCCGCTCGCTCCCGCGGTGGTCGTGGTCCTCGGCATCGCGGTGGCGGTGGTCATCGGGCTCTTCGGTGTCTCGAACCTGGGGACCGCCAGCGACGAGCACGCCGCCGCGCGGGCGGAGCTGCTCGCGTCCGCGCTGGGTGCCCGCATCGCGCAGCTCCCACCCAGCGAACGGCTGGAGGCGATGCAGCGGGCGGCACGCAAGACCGGCGCCGAGTTCGTCGTCGTGACGCGCGATGGCGACGTGAAGCTCGACGCCAGCCTGGGCATCGCCGATCGCGCGGCCCTCCGCAGGGTCATGGGCGAGCACGCCGGCGAGGCCATCACCGGGCTCGGACGTGTACGGTTCGCCAGCCAGCCGCTCGACCCCTCTCCGTCGAGCCCGTTCCTGGTCGCCTTCGTGCGTGAGCCCAGCGCACCCGAGGGAGCGCCGGCACTGCTGAGGGCGCTCATCGCGCTGACCACGATGCTGGTAGGCGTGGCTGCCGCGGTCGCCTACGCCGTCTCGCGCGACGCGAACAAGGACGTCGACTTCGTGGCCGAGCGCGTGCGCGGCATGGTGCACGTGCGCTCGGAGCCCACGGGCGAGTCCGTGCCGGTGCGGACGATGGACGAGGTCGGTGGCCTCACCGTCGCGTTCAACGCGCTCGTCGCCCGCTTCGTCGCCGCCCAGACCAGCTACCAGAGCGACCTCGAGCGGGTGCGCGCGGCCGACCGCGACCGGGCGGCCTTCCTCGCCGCCGTGAGCCACGAGCTGCGGAGCCCGCTCAACGCCATCCTCGGCTTCGCTGACATCCTGATGACCGAGGTCGACGGACCGCTCTCCGCCGAGGCACGCGAGGAGGTGGAGCAGATCCGCGGGTCGGGCAAGCACCTGCTCGATCTGATCAACGACATCCTCGAGTTCAGCGCCCTGGAGAGCGGACAGCTCAAGCTGACCCGCTCCCGCGTCGACCTCGCGGCGGTGTCCTGGGAGGTGGTCCGCGAGGCTGCGGGGATCGTCGGCGCGAGGCCCGTGCTGGTCCGCATCGAGGGGGAGGGAGGCGTGTTCGCGCGGGCCGACCAGCGGCGCGTTCGTCAGGTGCTCACCAACCTCGTGGGCAACGCCATCAAGTTCACCCAGCGGGGCGAGGTCGTGGTCGACGTCGGGCGCGAGGGCCGCTACGCGCGCGTCAGCGTGCGCGACACCGGCCCGGGCATCAGCCCGCAGGAGCGCGCGGTCATCTTCGAGGAGTACAAGCAGACCAAGGAGGAGCGAGCCCGCCGCCGCGGGACGGGCCTCGGGCTCGCCATCGCGCGCCGTCTGGTGCTCATGCACGGGGGCAAGATCGACGTCGAGAGCGAGGTGGGTCAGGGGTCCACGTTCAAGATCCTGCTGCCGGCCTGGGACGACGCGAAGGACAAGAAGGCCTCATGAGTCAGGAGGCGCTGTCTCCCGAGGTCCGCCTGGGCATGAAGAGGGCGTCGTCCCGCCTCATCCCGAGGGTGCTCTTCATCCAGCTCGTCGCCTGGGCGGTGACCGGGCTCCTGGTGCTGGCCTTCGCGCCCAGGCTCCTGCTGCTCGACGCCGCGGTGGTCGAGAGCACCAAGCACATGGTGGTCTGGGCCTGGCTGGCCACCATGGGGGTGGTGCTGGGCACGACCGTGCTCGTGACGCGCCAGGTGCGTCCCTTGCTCCAGGCCCTCTCTGTGGGCGCCAGGCGGGTCGATCCGGCGCAGGTCTTCGCGCTCTACGCGATGCCCGCCCGCCTCGTCGCCCTCGATCTCCTGGGCACGCTCATCGTCTGCGTGGCGACGCTCGCCGCGCCGCTCCGCCCCGACACCAACGACCTCTACACGCAGCTCGAGCTCGTGCTCCTGGCCATGACCATGGCCAGCGTCGCGGCGCTACCCGCCTACGTCACGATGCGCGCCTCGGTCGCGCGGACCATGGAGATCGTCCCCGTCTCGGCCTCGCGCGAGGCCGTCGAGCTGCTCGACACGCGCGCGCGGCGGACGGCGCGCCTGCGCCAGCGTCTGGTCATGGCCGTCGTGGCCCCCGTCGCCTTCGTCGCGCTGGGAGCCTCGCAGCTGGTGCACGCGCACCTGGGGGCGTTCGAGTCGTCGTCCCGCGAGGACGACGCGGCGGAGCTCGCGCAGGGGGTCTTCGACACGGTGGAAGGAGACCCGCGCGGGCGCAAGGCGGCCATCGACGCGGCGCGCCTTCACGGCTTCGACGTCGACGTCTCGAGGTCGAGCGCGCTCTTCTCGGTGGCACGCGATGACGAGGGCCGCACCCGGCTCTCGGTCGGGCTCTCGGACGGGCACGCCGTGGTGGGCTTCGAGACCGCGCGGCCGAGCGCGGGGGCCGGCCTGTATCTGGGGCTCTCCCTGGTCGCGGTCGCCATCGCCTGGGCGGTTGGTGGTCGCATCGGGAGGGCGTTCGCCGACGACGTCGCGCTGGCGACCCACGAGCTGGAGGCCACGGGTGTGGCCGATGTCCTGCGCGGAGGGAGGATCCGCGGTGACGCCCGCTTCGAGTCGGTGGCGGCGCTGCTGCGGGCGGCGGACGAGATGGGCGGCGTGTTCCGCGAGTTCGCCAGCGCGCAGCAGCGGGCCATCGACGCCCGCGCCGCCACCGAACGGATGCGGGGCCTCTTCCTCGCGTCCATGAGCCACGATCTCAAGGCGCCGCTCAACGCCATCCTCGGCTTCGCCGACCTCGTATCGCGCGGGCGGCTGACCGACGGCCAGCGCGAGAGCATCGTCATCATCGAGCAGCGCGGACGGGAGCTTCTGTACCTCATCGACACCATCCTCGACGCAGCGCGCGTCGAGGCGGGCGAGCTGACGGTCTCGCCCGAGTGGACCCGGGTGGGCGACGTGGTCATGCCCGCTGTCCTCGATGCGCGCGAGCTCACGGCCGGGATGCAGGTGGACATCACCGGCGAGATCCAGCCGGGCGTCCCTCGCATCCTGGTCGACGTGACGCGCCTCACGCAGGGGCTCACGGCGATCATCCTGGTGGCCTCGCGCTTCGCCGAGAAGGGACACGTGGTCGTGCGCGCGGCGATGCCGGCAAAGGGCGAGCAGCTGCGCATCGACGTGGAGGTGACCGGGCGCGGCATCTCGGCGGCGGACCGCGAGAAGATCTTCGACGCGTTCAAACACGCCGACCGCGCGCGAAGGCACGGCAGCCTGGGGCTGGGGCCTTCGCTGGCCCGGTCGATCGTGGAGCTGCACGGGGGCGGGATCGACGTCGAGACCACCGAGGCCGGAGGGACGGTGTTCCACGTCTGGGTGCCGAGCGAGCGCGGCGCCTCGAGGGGGTGAGGACCGGAGCTTGGGCCTCAGCGAAGCCACACCTCGACCCGGTGGTTGCGCTGGCGCCCTTCGGGCGTGGACCCGTCGGCCACCGCGATCTCGGGACCCAGGCCCCGCGCGAGGTCCACCTTCAGGCCCCGCGCGCGCAGCTGGGCTGCCACCTTCGCCACCGACTCTTGGGAGAGCGCGACGTCGTCCGCCCGCGCGCTCGAGGAGGCGCTGAAGCCGAGGAGCACCAGGGATCGCCCCACGTTCCCGGGCGCCCGCAGGAACGTCGCCACGCGTTGCAGATCGCGCAGGCCGCGTGTGTCGATCTCGGAGTGGTCGAAGCGGAAGTCGACCGAGAGCCGGCAGGCACCGCGCACAACATCGCGGTAGTCAGCGGAGCAGGTCGCGCACCGCGGCGGGTTCGGATCACACTGGGGCTGCAGGTCGACGAAGCCGGAGGACCGGACCAGGGCCTGGCCGGCGTCGGAGAGGGCGAAGTCGACGAAATCACGCGCGGCGACGGGCGCGCCCTGCGGCAGGTAGAGAAAGAGGCGGCGGGAGAGCGGGTAGTCCTCGGTGGCCACCGACAGGGGCGACGGCAGGACGGGCATGGAGGGCCCTCCCTGCACCATGACCGGCTTCGCGCTGCGCACGTAGGGCAGACCGATGAAGCCGACGGCGCTCGGGTCGGCGGCGACCCCGTCCGACAGCTCGGCGCTCGACTCGAAGCGCTTGGCTCCGGGCGCGAGCTGCCGATCGCCGAGCACGAGGTGTTTGAAGGTGTCGTAGGTCCCCGAGCGGTCGTCGCGGGCGTAGACGACGATGGGACCCGCCGGGCCGCCGGCGTCCGCCCAGCCGGTCGTCGCGCCCGAGAAGATGGCCGTCAGCTGACGATCGGTCAGCGACGAGGTGGGGTTGGCCGGGTTCACGATGACGGCGATCCCGTCCAGACCGATGACGTGCTCGCTCGCGGCGGAGGCCAGGTTACCGAGCGAGGGCGTGCGGGTCGCCTCGTCGTCGTGGACGCGTCGCGAAGCCATCCCCACGTCGCACCGTCCGGCGGCGAGGTCCTCGAACGCGGTCGCGGTGCCGTGACCCTGGATCTCGATGGACTCCAGCGTCCTCTCCCCGTCACGCGCCTCGACGACGATGTCGTCCTGCCCGTCGTGCCGACGCACGACCGTCGCGCCGGTGCGGTGTCGCAGGAACTCCTCCGCCAGCGTGGGCACCAGATCGCTGCCCATGGTGTTCGAGCCGTGGAGGCGCACGAGTGGCCTCGCCGCGGCGAGTGCCCCGCCGTCCGCCGTCGAGGCGGGTACGCGCGACGGACGCTGCAGGAGTACGGCGACGACGATCGCCCCCAGCGCGCCGAGGACGCTCACCGCCGCGACCCGAGGAAGGCGCCGCGAGGTGGATGGTCCCGAGGGGGTCTCGACCATGGTGGCCGCCGCGAACACCGCCCCTCCGCGGGAGCCGCGCGACGGATGGGTCGTGGGCGCGGACATCGGCGTGTCGGAGCGCGGGAGCGAAGGCGCCGAGGTCGTCGGTGGATCCTCGACGAAGGAGCGCACGCTCTCGTGCGGTGACGGCGGGGGCAGCCGTGCGAGGGCCTCGTAGGCCGCGCGCGCGTCGGGGAACCGCGCCGAGGGCGAGCGGTCGACGCACCGCGCGAACCAGGCGTCGAAGCCCTCTGGCAGGCGGTCGGCGCGCTCGATGCCCGCGGCCCGGTTAGACGCAGGCGGGATGGGCTCGATGACCACCTCGCGCAGCAGTACGGCGGGCGTGGAGTTGCTCAGGTTGGCGCTCGGGAAGAAGTGCTTCCCGGTGAGCATCAGGTACGCGAGAAGCCCGAACGACCACACGTCGGTCTGCGGGCCGATGGGGACGTCGGTGGTCGTCTGCTCGGGCGCCATCCAGGAGGGCGTCCCGAGCAGCACGCCGGTCGACTCGGTCGAGCCGGCCACGGCCTTGGCGATGCCGAAGTCGAGGACCTTGACCATGACCGTGCCCGAGGCGTGGCGCGACGGCGAGAGGAACACGTTGGCCGGCTTGAGGTCGCGGTGCACGATGCTCAGCTCGTGGGCGGCGCCGAGCGCGTGGGCGATCTGGCGCAGGACCTCGAGCGCGTCCGGCCAGGCGAAGGCGCCACGGCGCCGGAGCTCGCGCGAGAGCGTCGTCCCCTCCAGCAGCTCCATCACGATGTAGAGCGCGCCTGTCGCCTCGTCGTGGCCCGCGTCGACGACCTGGGCCACGTGGTCGCTGGGGATCGACGCGGCCAGGCGGGCCTCCCGGACGAACCGCGCGCGCAGCGCCTCGTCGCTCGCGAAGTGCCCGTGCATCATCTTGAGGGCGCGCCGCGCACCGGTGGTCAGCTGCTCTGCCTCGTAGACCGTCCCCATCCCCCCCTCGGCCAGAGGACGGACGATACGGTACGCGCCGTCGACGATCGTTCCGGCGGGGAGGACCGAAGCTCCACTGGGAGGAACGCTCGGCTGCACGGGTGGGGATCATCGATCCGAAACGGGCGCGAGGCGAGTGAATCTCCTGCCACGAGCACGGAACGCCCGATCCGCGCTAGGCTTCATTCCATGCCTCCGACGACCTTTCCCCTCGATGGCTCCGAGTGGGCGATGCTGCGCGAGCAGGTCGCCACCATCCAGGCGCTCGTCACGCGCCGGTACAGCGCCGAGCCGTTCGACCATTCATTCGACGATCTGACGCACCTACAGCGCCTCCTCGACGACCGCGTGTGGGACGAGACGGAGGAGGAGCAGTTTCGCGCCCTCAGCGCGGCCTTCGGCAACGTCGTGGCCAAGACCCTCTCGTTCGAGTGGGTGGCAGAGCCCGACGGTCGCGGGGCCCGCCAGCCCGCGCTCCTGCTCAAGGCCACCAAGGCCCTGGTCGTCCAGCCGCAAAAGTTGATCCTCGACCGGGTCAGGCGCGGTGACGCCATCGATCTGCACAGGCTGGTCGACGACATCAAGGCGCAGATCGCCAAGACCAAGCTCCTGCCCAAGATCACCTGACGGCGATCCGCCGATCACCCAATCGCCACGCGACGTACCAGTCGCGCCAGGCCCTCCTGGAAGATCGCCTCCGGCGTCAGCAGGCTGGCCACCAGGTACGCCTCCTGCTCGAAGTCGAAGAAGTGCCCTGGCTGCACGTGCACGCCGTCCTCCTCGAGCAGCGTCGTCGCCCACTCCAGCTCGCTCCTCGTCCGGGGGACGCGCAGCGACGCGTACCAGCCGCCCTCGACGTCGAGCAGTGAGGCCGGCGAGCCCTCCACCGCCCGCCGCGCGAAGGCCAGGTTGGAGCGCGTCCTCTCCAGGATGGCGCTCCTGGCCGCGTCAGCCGACGCCAGCAGGTCCGGCGCGGCGTGCTGCACCGGTGCTCCGACGGAGAGAAACGCGTCGGCGATCACCTCCAGCCGATCCATCGCCGCAGCCGCCGCCGTGCCGCCCACCGCCATCCAGGCCAGCTTCATCTGCGGAAGCGCTGCCAGCTTGGACAGGCCGCCCAGCGATACGACCAGCGGCCCACCGCTGGCCTCCAGTGCCGAGCTGGCGCGCGTCGGGTCGTCCTTCAGCGAATAGAGCGCGAAGACCTCGTCGCTCACGATCGGCAACCCGAGCGCCGCGAGGGACTGGAGCTCCGCGCGCTTGAGGTAGGTGCCCGTCGGATTGTTGGGGCTGACGGTCACGATGGCGCGCGTCCTCGACGTCACGGCGGCGCGCGCCGAGGCCGTGTCCACGTGCCACACGCCGTCGTAGGCCAGGTGGTAGGGCACGGCGCGCACGCTCTCCAGCCGGGCCAGGTGCTCGAACAGCGGGTAGCTGGGCACCGGCACGAGCACCTCGTCGCCGGGATCGCACAGGAGCTTGAACAGGAAGGCGTATGCCTCGCTGGTGCTTGCCGTCAGCACCACACGGGAAGGCTCCACGGTCGGGCCGCCGTGGCGCGATACGTGGGCGGCGACGGCCTCTCGCGCCGACGGCAGGCCGAAGGGCGCAGGCTCGTAGACCAAGGCGTCGGGTCGGGCGAGGGCGGCGAGGATGGTGTGACGCGCATGAGGGATGCCAGCGCGGGTGGGGTTCGACTCGGTGAGATCCAGGACGGGCAATCCCGCGGCCCGGACGCACGTCAGCGCGAGGGCGAGCGGGTTGAGCGAGAGGTCGACCGACGAGCGCGACGAGAACATGCTTTCGGGGGCGACTCGCCGCGCCGTCTAGGCTCCGCCGGCCACGCTCGTCGCCGCCCGCTTGGCGCGCTTGCGCACGTCGACGTGCAGCGAGTCGTCGTGGTTGATGGCCGCGAACACAGCCTGCGCCTCCATCTTGCGTCCGGCAGCCGCGAAGGCCTCCGCGTAGTTCCAGCGAGCCTTCCAGTCGTGCGTCCGCATATCGCCGAGCTTGGCAGCGTCGGCGATGACCGCGTCCGGCTTGCCGTGCCTGACCAGCTCCGCCCACCACTCTGCCCGGAGATCATCGTCGCCCGGTGCGAGGGCCACCGCCTTCTCGAAGAGCGCCATGGCCCGCTCGGTGTCGGCGATGGCCAGGCGTGCGCGTGCGACCATCCTCCACGCCCCCGCGTTGGTGGCGTGCGCCTCGGCGTGGGCCTCCAACTTGGGGATCGCCGCCTGCAGCTGCTCGAGGTCGTGCCGCTCCGCAGGCCACCAGCGGAGATCGAGCGCCATGAGGTCACCTGGGTCGGCCGCGATGGCGAGGTCGAGCTCGGCGTTCGCTTCCTCGTTCTTGTCGCCTGCCAGCAGGCACCGCGCCAGGTCGAGGTGCGCTGCGCCCGACGGGCTCTTCGCCAGCACCGCTCGCGCCGCCGCCGTCGCCTCGTCGATCCTCTTCAGCTCGCGCAGGGCCGTGATGCGCGCCGACACGGCGCGCGGATCGGGCTCCCCCGACCCCGCCAGGGCGATGGCCTTCTCCGCTGCGGCGAGCGCCACCGCGGGGCGTCGCTCCATTTGGTGGTAGGCGACCTGCTGCAGGTAGTAGTCGAGGTCACGGGGAGCAGAGGCCCAGACCGACTCCAGGTGCTCCAGGACCTTGTCCGTGCGCACGTAGGTCAGCGAGCTCGCGTCGCGCGGATCCTCGTAGATGGCGCTGAGCACTCCCAGCGCCTTCAGCGTGTCGAGCGCCTGTTTGTGGGACGGGTCGCGCTCCAGGGCATCGGCCAGGGCGCCGATGGCGTCGTCTCGCCGCTGCAGCGCCAGCAGCACGTTGGCCCGGGTGACGTGAAACTCCGGATCGTCGGCCCAGGTGTCGGTGATGCCGTCGAGCATGGCGATCGCCGCCGGGTGGTCGCCGGAGCTCGAGAGAGCCGACGCCAGATTGAGCTTGGCGCAGTGATCGTTGGGATCGATGTTCGAGATCATCCGCAGGGCGCCGATCGCGGTCTTGAAGTCGTTCTTGCCGAACGCGTCCTGGGCCTTGGCCCACCCGTCCTTCTTGGCCACGAAGACCTCGAAGGAGCGAGCCAGGGCGGCGTTCTGCGTGCGCCAGTTGGCGTTGTGCATCGCCGGGGATGTGGTGATGAATTTGCTGACCCACCCGCGCATCTGGTCGACCGTCATCCCCTTGTCGGCGAGAGACTCGAACTCGCCCTTGGGGACGGGAATGCGCGCGGGCACGCCTTGCTTCTTGGCGAGCTTCTCGTCGAGGCCGATGAGCAACCAGTCGCCTGCGTCTTCGGACATGCGGGCGAAGCTACCAGAATTCTCCTGCCGTCTCGTCGCCACGACCTTGACAGTCAGCACTGTGACAGTTAGGAATGGTGTGACGACAGAGAAGGCACTCGCACATCGCGAGCGCCCGTCGTCGTGGAGGCAGCCATGCTCGCCGAACGAACCGGCGCGAGCGCCCCTGTGTGCGCCGCGCCGCCCGGGCCCGAGGCCCGACCCGAACTGCAACCCCATGCCGGAACTGCGCAGGTCGATCTCCGACGCCTGCCGGAAGAGGAGCGCTACAGGCGCTTCGGCGAGGAGCTCGATGCCCTGAAGAAGCGCACGCTCGCCGATGTCGGCGCTCCCGACGTCACCTACGTGCGCCGCATGAACCGCTTCTCGCGCGCCATGGAAGTCCTGGGGCGCGGCCTCATCTTCTTCAGCCCCGAGCCGGTCTCCTTCCTGGCCGGCGTGGGGGCGCTGTGGATCCACAAGCAGCTCCAGGCCACCGAGATAGGACACACGGCGCTCCACGGCGCGTACGACCGCCTGCCTGGGGCCGAGGCCTTCGCCTCCAAGACCTTCCGCTGGGACACGCCCATCGACGAGGAGTCGTGGCGCTACGCGCACAACGTGCGCCACCACGGCAACACCAACGTCGCCGGCAAGGATCCAGACATTCACTTCGGGACGGTGAGGCTGACCGAGCAGACCCCCTGGAACGGCCGCCACCGCCGCCAGCTCGCGGTCGCCCTCGCGGTCATCTTCCCCAACTTCACCTTCTTCATCGCGTCGCACGTCAGCGGGTTGAACGACGTCTTCTTCGACAACGGACGCCCCGAGAAGCTCGACTTCCTGCCGGACCGCTCGCGCGAGAGCGTGCGCACGGCCTGGAGGAAGGGGCTGCGCAAGTACGTCCCCTACTACCTCTACAACTACGTGCTCTGGCCCGCGCTGGCGGGACCCATGTTCTGGAAGGTGCTGCTCGGCAACTGGCTCGCCGAGACCATGCGCGACGTCTACTCGGCGGCGACCATCTTCTGCGGTCACGTGGGCGAGGACGTCGCCAGCTACCGCGCGGGCACCAAGGCACACGGACGCGGGCAGTGGTACGTGATGCAGGTCGAGGCCGCGAGCGACTACGAGGTCAGCTGGCCGGTGTCGGTCCTGTGCGGCGCGCTCGACCGGCAGATCGAGCACCACCTCTTCCCGCAGCTCGCACCGCAGCGGCTGCGGGCCATCGCGCCCGAGGTCCGCGCCATCTGCGAGAAGTACGGGGTCGAGTACAAGACCGACACCTGGGGCAGGACGCTAAAGAAGGCGTTGGCTCACATCGGCGCGCTGGCCCACGAAGGAGGCGTGCGCGAGGTCGTGCGGTCCATGGCATGATCGCGGCAGCCATGCCGACCCCGACCGCGAGCACCTTGGACGCGGGCGACGCCCAGTACACCATCGACGATCTCGCGTCGGTCGCCCGGGTGCCCAGCCGCACCATCCGCTTCTACCAGTCGCGCGGAGCGCTGATGGCTCCGGAGATCCGGGGGCGCGTCGCCTACTACGGTCCGGCGCACGTCGAGCGCCTCAAGCTCATCGCGCAGCTCCAGGACCGGGGGCTCCGCATCGACGCCATCGGCGATCTGCTCGCCGCCATCGACCGCGGCGAGATGGATCTGGCCGAGTGGCTGGGCGTCGAGCAGCAGGTCCAGGCCCCGTGGGCCAACGACCAGCCGCGCACGGTGAACGAGGCGGAGCTGTACGAGCTGGCAGGGACCCGCCGGCCCGGTCTCATCGCCGATCTGGTGCGCACCCGCCTCGTGCAGCGTCACGGCGACGTCTACCTCGTGCGCAGCCCTGCGCTCCTCGCCATCGCGATGAAGCTCGAGGCGGGCGGAGTCGACCTGGAGACGGCGGGGATGGCGTCGTCGCTGGTCCGCAAGCACCTCGCGCGCCTGGCGGAGGACGTCGTCGCGCTCTTCATGAAGCGCGCTGGTGACGGGGAGATCGCCCCCCGCGATCTGGGGAACCTGTTCGAGTCGCTCCGGCCGCTCGGCACGGAGGCGGTGCGCGTCATCTTCGGACGGGCGATGGAGAAGGAGCTACGAAGGCTCTACGAGTCGGGGAAGATGGCGAAGCTCCCCGGCAAGGCACGCAAGGTGAAGGGGAAGTGAGCTGGCGTCAGGCCGTCTTCGCGCCGGCCACAAGGTGCAGCCCCAGCTCCTCCACCGCCATGTCCCGCATCCGGAACTTCTGCACCTTGCCCGTGACGGTCATGGGAAACTCGGTCACGAACTTCCAGTAGCGGGGGACCTTGTAGGTCGCGATCTTCCCCGCGCAGAAGACGCCCATCTCCCGGTCGGTGAGCTCGAAGCCCGGCTTGCAGCGTACCCACGCCATCACCTCTTCCCCGTACTTCGCGCTCGGGACACCGATGACCTGCGCCTCGCCGACGCCGGGGTGCGTGTGGAGAAACTCCTCGATCTCGCGGGGGTACACGTTCTCGCCGCCGCGGATGATCATGTCCTTGATGCGGCCGACGATGTTCACGTACCCCTCCTCGTCCATCGTCGCCAGATCACCGGTGTGCATCCAGCGACCCGCGTCGATGGCGCCGCGCGTCGCCTCCTCGTTTCTCCAGTAGCCGAGCATCACGCCGTAGCCGCGCGTGCACAGCTCTCCGCGCTCGCCGCGCCGCACCACCACGCCGGTCCCGGGGGCGACGATCTTCACCTCGACGTGCGGGTGCACCCGGCCCACCGTGCCCACCCGCTTCTCGAGCGGATCGTCCAGCGCGCTCTGGGTCGCCACCGGCGACGTCTCGGTCATCCCGTAGCAGATGGTCACTTCCCGCATGTGCATGCGCGAGACCACCTGCTTCATCACCTCCACGGGGCACGGCGAGCCGGCCATGATCCCGGTGCGCAGGGTCGAGAGGTCGAACGACGCGAAGTCCGGCAGGTCGAGCTCGCCGATGAACATGGTCGGCACGCCGTAGAGCGCGGTGCACTCCTCGGCGGCCACCGCCTCCAGCACCAGGCGGGGCTCGTAGGCCTCGCCCGGGATGACCATGGTCGCGCCGTGCGACGTGCACGCGAGGTTGCCGAGGACCATGCCGAAGCAGTGGTAGAAGGGCACCGGGATGCACACCCGGTCCCGCTCGGTCAGGCGCAGGGCTTCGCCGACGAAGAAGCCGTTGTTCAGCACGTTGTGGTGCGAGAGCGTGGCTCCCTTGGGGAACCCCGTGGTGCCGGACGTGTACTGTATGTTGATGGGATCGTCGAACTGCAGGCTCCGCTCGCGGAGCTCGAGCACCTGCGAGGTCACGGCGTGCCCGGCCTGCAGGAGCATCTCCCAGTCGTCGTCGAGCACCAGTGCCGCGCGCAGGTCCGGGCAGCGGTCCCGAACCTCGGCCAGCATGCCGACGTAGTCGCTCTGGCGAAACCTGCGCGCCAGGAGCAGCACGCTCGCGCCCGACTGCTGCAGCACGTACTCGAGCTCGGCGGTCTTGTACGCCGGGTTGATGTTGACCAGGATCGCGCCGATGCGCGCGGTCGCGTACTGCACCAGCACCCACTCGTGACGGTTCGGCGACCAGATGCCCACACGGTCGCCGGCGGCGACCCCGAGGGCGATAAGCCCCCGAGCCACCGCGTCGGTGGCCTCCCACAGCTGCGCATAGGTCGCGCGGTAGCCGGACGAACGAACGACCAGCGCGTCGTGGGCGGGGAACCTCGTGGTTGTGCGCCGCAGGTTCTCGCCGATGGTCTCGCCGAGGAGCGGAGTCTCGCTGGTGCCGTGAACGTAGGAGAGGTGCGGCATGGGGGAAGTCAGGGTCTCGCACGACGCGGTGCGCGCGCAAGGCGCGGGAGGGCGCGAGGAAAGGCCTTGCGCCTTGCCCGTGCGGTCACCTAGCTCGGACCGTTGGTCATTCATGCTCCGGAGGGGACTATGAGTGCCGGCCAGCACGGCGGTGACCAGCTGCGTGCAGAGCAACTGCGCCGGCACCTGCGGCACGCTCGACAGCGGCCTGGGAGACTCCACCGCCAGCAGCAGCGGCGGTGAGAGCAGCACGGGCGGCGACGCCGGAATCGCCGACAGCAGCTCGGGAGGCGCCGACACGAGCACCGGCAGCAGCAGCGGCGTCGACTCCGGCACCGACACGGGCACTGGCAGACAACAGCTGCGGCACCTGCGGCACCCAGTGCCTGCGGCAGAGACGTGCGTGGCGGGGACGTGCTCGTGCCCGACGGGCCAGAGCTTCTGCGGCAGCGCCTGTACCAACGAGCAGAACGACAACAACAACTGCGGCAAGTGCGGCACGGTGTGCGGGACGGGGGAGAGCTGCACCGCCGGAACGTGCTCGAGCCCGACGGGTCAGAATTTCTGCGGTAGCGCGTGCACCAACGAACAGACCGATGGCAACAACTGCGGCAAGTGCGGTACCGTGTGCCCCACCGGCCAGGTCTGCGCCGCCGGCAAGTGCGGCGTGAGCTGCACCGCGCCCGCGCAGCTGTGCAACTCGACGACCTGCACGAACGTCTCCACCGATCCGAACAACTGCGGAACCTGCGGTAACGTCTGCGGTCCGGGGGCGCAGTGCATCGGCGGCGTCTGCGAGTCCAACGTCGGCTGCTCCGACCAGACCCGCGAGGGCTTCCTGGACACCACGGCGTACCCGCTCATCGCGGCCTGCGCCGGCGGCTTCTCGATCCCGGCGTGGAGACGACGACGAGCCCCGCGTGCGCCAGCTCGCCGGCAACAGCAGCTCGAACCCCAACGGCATCGGCTGCAACGTCGCCGACCTCTGCGCCAGGAACTGGCACGTGTGCGCATCGGCGGCGGAGGTTGCGGCCGACTCGTCGACGGACTGCACGAACGCGGGACCCACGGCGGGCCAGTTCTTCGTGACCCGTCAGTCGAGCACCGGATGCAACGTGTGCGCGCTCGGCACCGACACCGACTCGAACTGCAACAGTTCGAGCTGCGAGGCCAACTGCCTGCAGACACCTGCGATCGCCAACGACCTCTTCGGGTGCGGAGTCGGTGGGGATCGCGAGCTGCGAAGGCCTCAATGCGAGCGGCAACCTGTGCGGCTCTCTGCCCTCGACCTGGCAGTGCGGGCCGCCGCCGTCGTGTGCGCCGTGCTGGTGAGCAAGACCTACCTGACCCTGCGCCACGAGGTGAGCGAAGCGAGGGGGAAACAGCACATGGCACGCGAGCACTACGAGGAGCTGCGCGGTCAGAAGGAAGCGAGCGGCAAGCGCGTGGCCGACTTGCGGGACGAGCAGACCCTCGCGAAGATCCGCGATCGCTTCGGCCTCACGGCGCCGGCGGCGGAGCCGTCCCCCGCCGCTCCGCCCGAGCACCACTGAGCCGGAGCGCTGCCGTCACACCAGACCTTCGCTCCGAAGCCACTCGTAGGACTCGCGCAGCATCGCCTCGAGGGGCACCGCCTCGTAGCCCAGCTCGCGCATCGCCTTGTCGCTCCGGAAGAGGTGCGGCGGCCGGCTCGTCCCGACGGCGATCTCCGGCGTTACCGTGGGCGCCTTCCGGGTCACGTACGAGCCCCACTGCGACACGCGCCCGAGCGCACGGATGATCCAGCCCGGCATCGGCTTCGTCGGCACCTTCTTGCCCGTGAGCTGCCCGATGAGGGTCACCATCTCCAGGTAGGTCGCCCACGCCCCGCCCAGCAGGTAGCGTTCCCCGCAGCGTCCCTTGTCTACCGCGGCGATGTGCGCCCGGGCGACCTGGCCGGCGTGCGCCCAGGTGCCCCTGCCCGGCGGGACGCCGGGGAGCTTGCCCTTCACGACGAGCGTGATCATGCGCGCCCACTGCGTGGAGTCGTACTTCCCCACGATGTGCCCCGGGCACATGATGCAGGCCTCGAGGCCTTCCTTCACGCCCCTGTCCACCTCGAGCTCGCCCAGGTACTTGGTGCGCTCGTAGTTGACGGTCGACACCAGGGCGTTCGACTTCGCCGTCTCGTCGAAGACCTCGTGCTGCTCTCCCCACGCGCCCTCCGTCGACGTGTGGACCAGGCGCCGGGCCTTGCGTGCGAGCGCCGCCTCGACCACGAACCGCGTGCCGTCCACGTTCTCGCGCGTTTGCTGCTCGTTGCCGCCCGACCACAGGCTGGTGTTGCCCGCCACGTGGAAGACCGCGTCGCACCCTTCCGGCATGGCGCGCAGGAGCGAGGAGGCGTCCGTGATGGAGCCTACGGCCAGTTCCGCGCCGTAGGCTTTCAGGTGGCGCACGTCCGAGGTCGGGCGGTGCAGGGCCACCACACGCCAGCCGAGCGAGGTGAGCTGCTCGACCAGGTGCCGTCCCAGGAACCCGGTGCCCCCCGTGACGAAGGCCGTGCGCGCCATGGGACAAGAGTGGACCAGAAAGCAGTACCGTAGCGCCATGCGCATCTTCATTGCCGACGAGCTCCCCGCGAAGTCTCTCGAGGACCTCTCTGTCCTCGGGCTGGAGGTCGCCTACGATCCCCGCTGCAGCGCCGCGGAGCTGGCCCAGCGCATCGGCGACGCCGGCATCCTCGTGGTCCGCAGCACCAAGGTGACGCGGGCGGCGATCGAGGCCGCGCCTCGCCTCGCCCTCGTGGTTCGCGCGGGCGCCGGCTACGACACCATCGACGTCGCCGCCGCCAGCGAGCGGGGAATCTTCGTCAGCAACTGCCCGGGCAAGAACAGCGTGGCGGTGGCGGAGCTGGCCATGGGCCTCGTCCTCGCGCTCGACCGCCGTATCGTGGACGCCACGAACGATCTCCGCGCCGGCAAGTGGAACAAGAAGGAGTACAGCAAGGCCGACGGCCTCAAGGGCCGCACCCTCGGCCTGGCCGGCCTCGGACGCATCGGGGGTGAGGTCGCGCGGAGGGCGCGGGCCTTCGCGATGCACGTGGTCGCCTGGTCGATCCCCTTCGACGAAGAGACCGCCGCCGCCCACGGCGTGGTCCAGTGCGCGACCCTGCACGAGCTGGTCGAGCGCTCCGACGTGGTGAGCGTTCACCTGCCCCAGACGGTCGAGACGCAGCGCCTGTTCAACGCCGACGTGTTCGCACGGATGAAGCACGGCGCCATCTTCGTCAACACCAGCCGCGGGGGCATCGTCGACGAGCAGGCCCTGGCGGCGGCGATGCGGGAGCGCGGGCTCCGGGTGGGGCTCGACGTCTTCGAGGGGGAGCCTGCCGACGGCACGGGGGACTTCCGGCCGGCCGTCGCGGGCGCGGGCACCTTCGCGGGCACCCACCACATCGGCGCCAGCACCGAGCAGGCCCAGAGCGCCATCGCGGCCGAGACCGTGCGCATCTGCCGCGAGTTCCTGGCGACCGGGCGCGTGCCCAACGTCGTCAACGTCGAGGAGCACGCTCCGGCGGAGTGCACGCTCGTCGTGCGCCACCACGATCAGGTGGGCGTGCTGGCGTCGGTGCTCGGAATCCTGCGCAACCATGGCGCCAACGTCGAGGAGATGAACAACACCATCTTCCAGGGAGCGAAGACCGCGGTGGCCGCCATCCGCCTCACGCACGTGCCTGCGCCCGAGGTCATCGCCGAGATAGCCGCGCTGAAAGGTTCCGTCATCGCGGTCGACGCGAAGAACGTGACGTCGACGTGACCAAAGCTCCATTGAACGTTCCCGGTCCCGTCATCTCCTGCTCCTACGTTCCGCCTCGATGCGGCGCATCATCCGGGCAGTCGTCCTCGTCACGTGCGCGAGCTCCCTCACGGCCTGCGCCGCCCTGACTGGCCTCGACCAGATCACCGAGAACGACTGCGTCCCCGACCTGTGCAGCGACGCCTCGGGCCGGCCCGAGGCGGGCGCCAGCGTGGACACGGGCACTGCGGACGACGCGACCTACGACGCCCAGTCCTCCCCGGACACCTTCGCCGGCACCACCCAGGACGGCGGTGGCGGGACGGACGCCGCGTCCGGCGACACGGGGACAGTCGAAAACGACGGCCAGGAGGCGGCCGCCGACGCGACGGGTGACGCGAGCGTCGACTCCGAAGCCGGCACGGAAGGGGGCCTGGACGCGGGCGCGGACACCGGCACCGACGCGCCCGCGGATTCTCCCCGCGACGCGTCGGACTCGGGGGCGTGCGGCACCGTGTACTTCCACGACCCGTTCGACGGCAACGCCAGCGGATGGACCCTCGACACGACGTGGAGCATCGCCGAGGAGTGCGCCAGTCCTCCCACGCCGCAGAAGGGCAATCCCGACCCGACCACGGACCACACGGGGACGGCGGGCAGCGGTGTCCTCGGCGCGTACGTCTGCGGCAACAACCCCACCGGTCAGACCGCGGCCTTTCGCTACGCGACCAGCCCGGTGGTCGACGTGTCGGCCGCGGCGACGCTCAAGCTCGGCTTCTGGCGCTGGCTGAACAGCGATGCTTCCGGGTACCTGACGTCCACGGTCGACGTCTACGACGGCGCGTCCTGGGTCAACGTCTACACGAACCCCTCGGGCGCGGGGAACCTCGTCACCGACGCCGCCTGGACCTACGAGGAGTACGACGTGACGGCCCAGAAGAACGCCGCGTTCCAGGTGCGCTTCGGGTACGCCCTCGTCAGCACCGAGGTCTACGCGATGAGCGACTGGAACGTCGACGATCTCACCCTGTCCACGGCCACCTGCCCGTAGCGACGGTCACCGCGCTAGCGGTTGGACGCGGCGATCGGGTTCTCGCGGCCGTCGGAGCCGAAGCCCATGTTCATGACGGCGGTCCAGGGCACCAGGCTCCCGTCCTCTGCGTGGTTGACGACGCCGAGCTGCAGGCCTCGCAGGCTGCTCGCCTGGTTGAAGAGGCCAATCTGCACGCCGCGCACGGTGTCGGCCACGTTCACCAGCCCGATCTGCGCACCCCGCATGTCGTGGCTGTAGTCGACCAGGCCGAGCTGGAGGCCGTCATGGTCCTCCGTCGACACGTTCACCACGCCCAGCTGGGCCCCGTGCGCGTGCTCCGCGAAGGTCACCGCGCCGACCTGCGCGAGACCGTGGAACTCGTCGGCGCCGGCGAGGAGCCCGCCCAGCTGCAGCGCCGCCCACGTGTCTCCCTCCGTGGCGGACACGAGGCCGACCTGCGCGAGCCCCTCGAAGCCGTGGGTCGCCATGTTCAGCGCGCCCGCCTGCAGCACCCCCGCGAAGGTCCCGTCGTCCCAGTTCACGGCGCCCAGCTGCGCCAGACCCGCGAATCGCCCGTCCTTTTGCTCGCGCGAGAACACCGTCCCGCTGCCGGTCTCGTTGACCAGCCCGAGCTCGAGCCCGCCCGCGAACGCATGGTCGTCGCGCGACAGGAGGCCGACCTGCAGGGCCCCGGCGAAGTCGTTGGTGTGCGCGTAGGTCGCGACCTGGGCGGCACCCCCGAAGTCGCGCGTGGCCGCGTGGGCGAGCGAGACCTGGAGCAGCCCGCGGAACCGGTCCGCGTCGTCGTGCACCAGGCCCACCTGCAGAGCCCCAACGAAGTCCCGCTCGACGCGGTCGTAGCCGCCCACCTGGGCGAGGCCGTAGAAGTCGCCCGCGCGATCGTAAGGGGCGAGCTGCAGGACCCCGCCGAACGACTCGGCGTCGTTGTGGGCCAGCGAGAGCTGGGTCACCCCGGCGAAGCTCCCCGCCAGGTTCTTGCTCAGGCCGAGCTGCGCCACGCCGTAGAACGACTCGGCGTTGGCTGCGCCCAGGGTGAGCTCCGTCACCCCGACGAAGACGCCCGCGTCCTGCCGCACCGTGGCGAAGCTGGCGACGCCGTAGAAGTGGTGGACCCGCCCCTGGGCCAGGGCGAGGGTCGCGATGCCGCCGAAGGTGGAGAGGCGCGGGCGGATCCCGGCGTGGAGCACCGCCCAGTCCTGGGCGGGCGCGGGAGCCTCGGTGGCGGCGCCCGGCTCCGGTCCGGCGATGAGGGGGGCGTCGTCGGCGCGGGCGACGCCGGGCAGGAAGAGGGCGGCGAGCAGGAAGGGGAGGGCGGTGGCGGGGAGGGTGGCTTGGCGCATGGCAAAGCAGACAACGGGCGGCCGGCTCCGGCCTTACACTGCCGGGCCATGCGCTCACTCGTCGGCACGACCGTCCTGCTCGGCCTCCTCGCCGCGGCCGGCTCCTCCCAGGCAGCCATCACCATCAAGGTCGGCACCCTCGCCCCGCAGGAGTCGCCCTGGGGTCGCGAGTTCAAGGCCCTCGCGGCCGCCGTGGCCGCCGACACGAACAACGAGGTGCTGCTCGACTTCGCGTGGAACGGGCAGGCCGGCGACGAGAAGCTGATGGTGGAGAAGATCCGCTCCGGGCAGCTCGACGGCGCGGCGGTCACGGCCACCGGCCTGGCAGCGACGGGCGTCATGGACGTCCTGGCCTTCGAGCTCCCCGGCCTCTTCACGACCTGGGCGAAGCTCGATCACGCGCGGGACCTCCTGCGCGACGAGTTGGCCCGCGAGTTCGAGGCGAAGGGCTTCTCCATCATGGGCTGGGGCGACGTGGGCGCGGCGAAGACGATGTCCATCGGCTTCGAGGTGCGGACGCCGCACGACCTGCAGGGCAAGGGCGTCTTCACCATCCCCGGCGATCCCATCTCGCCCGCCGTCTTCGCCACCGTGGGCGGGCTGACCCCGCGCACGCTCGCCGTGCCGGAGATCTTGAGCCACCTCGGGGCGGACGTGAACGTCATGACCGTGCCGCCGCTCGTCGCCGAGCAGCTGCAGTGGGCCTCGCGGATGACGCACATCAACACCACGACCACCGCCTTCGCCATCGGCGGGTTCATCGTGTCGTCGGCGCGCCTGCGTAGCCTCACCGACGCGCAGCGCGCGCCTCTTCTGGCGCACGGCAAGGAAGCGAACGAGCGCCTCTCGCGCGCCATCCGCGCGATCGACGCCCAGTCCTTCGCGCGCCTCAAGGCAACGAAGGTGGCCTACGAGCCCACGGAGGCCGAGAAGAACACGTGGCGGCCCGTGTTCGAGACCGTGGGCAAGCAGCTGTGCGGACCGGTGATCCGCGCGGACTTCTGCAAGGAGGTCGTGGACGCCGCGCGATGAGGGGCGGTGAGGCGAGGGACCTCAGGCCCCCGTCACCGTGACCTTGTTCATGCGCACCGGCGTCACCGGGCGGTCGTCGGAGGTGCGGACCTTCTCGATGGCGTGCACCACGTCCATCCCCGCGATCACCTTGCCGAAGACCGGGTGCCGGCTCGGCCCCGGGCTGAACCAGTCGAGGCGCGCGTTGTCGACCGTGTTGATGAAGAACTGGCAGCTCCCGCTGTTGGGCTGCCCGGTGTTCGCCATCGACAGGGTGCCGGGCTGGTTCGACAGCTTCGCGTCGGGCGGAAACTCGTCCTGGATGCGGCCGTAGGGGCTGTCGCCCGTGCCGGCGCGGCGGCTGTTCGGATCGCGGCTGTGCGGGCACCCGAACTGCAGCATGAAGTGGTCGATGACCCGGTGGAAGTGCAGGCCGTCGTAGAAGCCTTCCTTGGCCAGCCGGATGAAGTTGCCGGCGGTGATGGGCATCTTGTCGGTGAAGAGCTCGACGTCGATGTTGCCCATGGACGTCTCGAGACGCGCGGTGGGGTTCGGCATGGCGGCTACCTATACCTGGTCGAGAGAGATTTCCCCATAGCCATAGACGGGTGGTTTGGTGCCCGGTTTGACGAAGACGTCGCGCTTGTGAAAGTAGAGCGCGACCGGGGTCTCCAGGGCGTCGAACAGCACGTAGGCCAGCTCCGGCGTGGAGAACCAGGAGGTGTCGGCGTTCTTGCGCGGCTGGATGCACGCGGCCCCGGCCGGCATGGCCACGACGATGGTCGACTCGTACTTCCCCTTGCGGCCAGGGCCGATGATGTGGAGCTCCGACGCGGCGCCGCCGAAGAGCTTCACGGCCCACTGCGCGGACTTGAGGGCGACCTCGACCGTGTCGTGCTGGCTTCGGTACGCGACCCCGACCGGGGTCATGATCGGCTTGGAGAGCTCACCCATGGCTCGAACCTAGCAGACCTGCCACGAGGAACGAATCCTCACCCGGCCTGCCGGTCAGGCCAGAAGCTCGTCCCAGCCTGCCTCGAGGGCGCGCAGCTGGCTCGTCTCGGTCGGATCGCCCGTGCGGGCCGCGGGAACGGTCGAGTCCGTCCGCGGGAGGGTGAGCACGTCACCGGGGGGCGGTTGCGAGCCAGAGGCCTTGCGAGCGCGAGGGGTACGGGTGCGGCGAGCTGCCATGGCGCGGGAGATTAACCGGGAGGTGGGGGCTTATGGAAGGGCCTATGTTAGGCCGCCGATGCGGGCAGACACCATCGTGGTCGGGGCGGGCTCTTCGGGGGCCGTGCTGGCCTCGCGAGCTACGGAGGGCGGGCACCGGGAGGTGCTGTTGCTGGAGGCGGGGCCGGACTACCCGCACCCCGACGGGGTCCCGGCCGATCTGCGCAACGGGACGCGCAACTCGATGCGCCTGCACGACTGGGGGCAGAAGCACCGCCCACACCCCCGCTCGAAGCTCCTCTTCTGGTTCCCGCGGGGCCGGGTGGTGGGCGGCTCGTCCGCGGTCAACACCTGCATCGCGCTCCGCGGTCAGCCGCACGACTACGACGAGTGGGCGTCGCTCGGGCTCCGCGACTGGAGCTGGGAGCGGTGCTTGCCCGCCTTCAAGCGCCTCGAGAACGACCTCGACGTGAAGAGCGAGTGGCACTCGCAGCAGGGCCCCATCCCCATCCGCCGACACACGCCCGCCGAGATGGCCCCGTGGCAGGCGGCGTTCCTCGAGGGCTGCAGCGCGCTCGGCTTCCCGCGCTGCGACGACTCCAACGATCCGACCACGACCGGGGCAGGGCCGCACGCGATGAACATCGTGGACGGCGTGCGCATGAGCGCGGCGCGCGGCTACCTCGACGCCACCGTCCGGCGCCGCCCGAACCTGGTCATCCGCCCGCAGACCCTGGTGCGCCGGGTGCTGCTGCGCGACCGGCGCGTCGTGGGGGTCGAGGTGGAGACCCACGGACGGGTGCACACCATCGCCTCGTCGCGGGTGGTGCTGTGCGCCGGGGCGACGTCGACGCCGGGGATCCTGCTTCGCTCGGGGCTCGGGCCGCGGGCGGCGGTCGAGCGGCTGGGGGTCGACCTGGCGGTGGACCTGCCCGCGGTGGGGGCGCGCCTGCTCGATCACCCTGGCTCCGCCATCTTCCTGCGGCCCAGGCAGCCCCACCGCGTGCCCGGGCGGCACTTCATCCAGACCGTGCTGCGGTACACGTCGAGGTCGGGCCCGCGCAACGACATGTTCCTGCAGGCCGGCTCGGTGGTGCCTCACCCGTGGGGGGAGCTGCCGCTGGTGAGCATCATGGAGAGCGTGGGCAAGTCGTACGGCCGCGGGACCATCGAGTTCACCTCGCCCAGCCCCCGCGCGACCCCCCGCATCGAGTCGCGGCTCTTCGTCGACGAGGCCGACCGCGCGCGCGCCCTGGAGGCCATGGCGCTGGCGGTGGAGCTGGCGCAGACGCCGGCGATGCGCGCGCTGGCGACCTTCTTCTGGCCCCCGGCGAGCGTGGTGACCCGCAAGGAGAGGCTCGCGGAGTGGCTGCGGCGCATCTGCGACTCGAGCTACCACCCGTGCGGGACGGTGCCGATGGGCGCCGACGACGCGAGCGACGCAGAGGCCGCCACCGACGGCCGTGGCCGCGTGAGGCACTTGGAGGGGCTCTGGGTCGCCGACGCCAGCCTGATGCCGACCATCCCCAGCGCGCACACGAACCTGACCGTGCTGATGATGGGGGAGCGCTTCGGTGAGTGGATGCGACGCGGCGAGATGTGACTACTGCGCCGGCGCCGTCTTCACCGTCTGCGGGATGGCGTACCACTTCAGGTTGTCCACCAGCACGCTGGAGTCCCAGTTTGCGTCGCCGGTGTCCCAGATGATGAGCTGCAGCGTGATGGTCTCGCCGCCGTTGACGGGGGCGGTGGTGGTCAGCCAGCCCGTGGCGCCGCCGCCCACGCTCGCGCTCGTGCAGTAGGTGCCCAGGTTGTAGAAGCCGGTGCCCAGCAGGGCCGCCGGGCCGGCGGGGCACGTCGAGGTCGGCCCCGGCGTCGTCCCGGCGCACCCGGTCGGCGTCGCCGCGGTGCACTGGCCGAGGAACGGGCTGTTGACGCTGATGACGTCCCCGCCCGGGGCGAACGCCACGTTCAGGTCGCCGCCGTTGCCGGCCCACGCCCCGGACTGCAGCCACGCGACGAACTCGTCGTTGTAGGTGGAGCAGACGTACTCCGGCCAGTCGCTCGTGTAGAAGTCGAAGTCGAACGACATGCCCGACACGTTCTTGGGCACCTTGATCTGCAGCGTGACGCCGATGGTGTCGAACAGGGTCGGGGTGACCGTGCACGCCCCCGTCCCTTTGGGGTAGCCCGGCGGCGCGACGCCGTTGGCTGTGTCCATGGCCGTCTGCGCGCCCTTGAAGTAGGGGTCGCCCGTGCCGGTCCCCGCGCAGGCGGCGGTGGCCGAGGCGTCGTCGCAGAGCATCGCGTAGCCGGAGCTCAGCACGCCGAGCTTCGCGCCCTCGCGCGGGGCCACGGCGGCGCCGAAGTCGGGCAGGATGCCGTGCTGCCCGGCGTTGGGCGCCGTCGTGCTCTCGTACCCCTGCGTGTACGTCGCCGACACCAGGCCCCACGAGCTCGCCGTCGCCATCTGGCAGATGCCTAGCGCCTTCGCGAAGTCCGCCGCGGGCCCGCTCACGGTGAGGTTCCCGTCGCACGGCCCGGGCGGGCTGGTCGTGCCGCTGCAGTCGAGGTCGCAGCTGCTGCCCGGCAGGTTCACGTTGGCCGGATCGCAAGGCGGGCAATTCCCGCCGTCGTCGCCTCCGCTGCTGCCGCTGCCCCCCCCGCTCCCGCCCCCCGAGCCGCCGCCGCTCCCGCCGCCCGAGCCCCCGCTGCTGGTGCCGCCGCTGCTGCCGCCGCTCCCCCCGCCCGAGCTCGCCGTCGGCCCGTCGGCCCCGGCGTCTCCCGCGCCGATGAGCGCGTTCTTCGCCCCGCTGCAGCCCGTCCAGACGGCGACGAGCGAGGCGAGGCCGAGGCAGGGCAGACCGAAGGAAAGGGAAGCGCGCATCTGCCCTCATGTTACGCCCGGTGCCCCCCGAGTGCCCCCGGCTCCACGCGGGTCATCTCCGCCACCAGCACCCCGGCCGCCACGGCCACGTTGAGCGACTCCACGCTCCCCTTGCCGCGGATGGCCACGATGGCGTCGCACTGCGCGCGCACCCGCTCGCCCAGCCCCTCGCGCTCGTTGCCCATCACGAGCAGCGCCGGACGCCCGAAGGCGTACCCGAGCGCGCCGGTCGCCGCCGCCCCGTCCGCGCCGATGACCCGCACCCCGCGCGCCCTCAGCCGGGCCAGCGTGTCCGCCAGGTCCGTCGTCCGTGCCAGCAGCACCTGCTCCGCGCCTCCCTCGGCGACGCGGACGGCGGTCGGGGCGAGGCCGGGGTGCGGCGCCGGGGTGCCGAGCAGCGCCGCGTCGACCCCGAAGAACGCCGCGCTCCGCAGGATGGCCCCCACGTTGTACGGGTTGCGCACGCGGTCGAGCGCGATGGCCATCCCGCGGCCGCGCACCAGGGCGTCGGCGAGCTCGGCCGCCGGGGTCCAGCGTCGCTCCTTCGCCACCACGCACACGCCCTCGTGGTGGCTGCCCTCGGCCAGCCGGTCCAGCTCGGCGTCGCGCGCCTCCTGGCAGGGGATGCGCCTGGAAGTGCACGCACGGAGCAGCTCGCCGACCTCGCTCCTCGCGTCGCGCGACACCATCACGCGGAGCACGTCGCCCGGCCGTCGCGCGAGGACGGCCAGGCCCGCGCGCAGGCCCTGGATGACCTCGGAGGCCTCGCGGGTGTGCCCGGGCTGCGGAGCGGGGCGGGCGTCGTGACGGGGAGGCGGGGGTCGCCGGGGGCGCTGTACCATCGGCGCCATGATCGCACCCCCGCGCGACGAAGCCGAGCTGCTCTCGCGCGCGCGGGCGCTGCGGGGGATGCCGGTGGAGGCGCCGGGCGTGCACCGCAAGGGCAAGGTGGGCGAGCTCGTCGAGCGGGCGCTAGGGGCGACCGGAGGCTCGAGCGCGACGTGGGACTTCCCCGAGCTCGGGGTGGAGCTGAAGACCATCCCGGTCGACCTCGCCCGCGGAGTGCCGCGGGAGTCCACCTTCGTGTGTGCGGTGTCCCTGACCGACGCCGACCGCGCCGAGTGGGCCACCTCGTGGGTGCGCGCCAAGCTGTCGCGCGTGCTCTGGGTGCCCGTCGAGGTGCACGGGGACGGGACGCGGCGCATCGGCGAGGCGCGCCTCTGGTCGCCGAGCGAGGAGCAGGAGCGCGTGCTCGCCGCCGACTTCGAGGAGATCCTCGGGCGCGTGGGGCTGGGGGACATCGAGGGCGTGACGGCGCGGCTGGGGCGATGGCTCCAGCTCCGGCCCAAGGCGGCGCACGGTCGCGTGCGGACGGTGGTCCGCGCCGCGGAGGGCGAGCTGGTCGCGACCGTGCCCCGCGGCTTCTACCTCCGGGCGAAGGTCACCGGCGCCATCCTGCGCGACGGCCTCGCCCTGCCCTGACTACCCGCCGGCTACTGGCACTTGCCCTGCGGGTTGCACGTGCCGGTCTTGCACTCGCCGCCCGCGCAGCAGAGGGCCCCCGTCGTGCCGCACGCCGCGCAGTTGCCGGAGCCCGGGTCGCACGCGAGGCCTCCGCTGCACCAGAGGCCCGTCGCCCCGTTGCTCGGGCAGCAGGGCTCGCCCGTCCCTCCGCAGCCGACGCAGGTGCTGCTCTGGCACACCGAGAACGGCGCCGTGCACGCCACGCCCCCGCCGCAGCACGCCTCGCCGATGCCTCCGCACGTGCCTCCCTGGCACGCCCCCTGGGTGCAGGCGCCCTGACCGCCGCCGCACGTCCCCCCGCTCGCCACGCACGTCTTCACGCTCTGGTCGCAGCAACCACCGTTGCCGCACCAGACGCCGTCGCAGCAGGGCTGCCCGCCGCCGCCGCACGTCGCGCACTTCTGCGTGGCCGGGTCGCAGGCCTGGCCGGACGCCGTGCAGAAGTTGGCGGCCTCCCCCTGTCCGGCGGGCGCGCCCGTGCAGCAGACGCCCCCCGCGCCTCCGCAGCTGGCGCATCCGCCGCCGTTGCCGCACGTGCCGAAGGTGCCCCCGCAGCCCTGCCCCTGCTGGACGCACTGGCCGTCGATGCAGCAGCCGTGCTTGCACGTCGCGCTCTCGCAGCAAGGGCCGCCGGAGTTGCCGCACGCGACGAGGTTGCCGTCGAGGCACACGTTGTTGCCCGTCGGCGACTCCCCGCGCGCGACGCACGTGCCCCCGGAGCAGCAGCCGCCCCCCTCGCACGGGGTGGCGCCCGAGCAGCACGCCTGGCCCGGTCCGCCGCACGGCCCAGCATCCCCCGTCGGCCCGCCGCCGGTGTCGGCGGTGCCCGCGTCCTGCGCGCCGCCGCTGTCGCTGCCTCCGGCCTCGGGCGCTGGGCCGTCGCCCGGGTGCGAGCCGTCGCCGGCGGCGCCGTCGAGCACCGAGGCGTCCCCCGACGGATCGTAGCGGTCGAAGTCCAGCCCGCAGGCCGTCGCGAGCATGGCGAGCACCGCGGGAACGACCAGGGACGCCCTTCGCATCGACCTCGCATTCTACCCTGGTTAGCCCCCGGCGCTCGTGTACCTCGCGATCGACGCCTTCCACACCACGCGGGCCACGGCGAACGCCAGCGCGGCCCCCGCCAGCGCGCCGAGCAGGTGCGCCGGCGCGAGGATGCCCAGCAGGGCCTGCGCGGGGAAGGTGGTCATGACGGCCAGCGGGATGACGAAGGTGAAGACCACGCGCACGGCGCGCGGGAAGACGCTGACCGGCCAGCGCGCGGCGTCGAAGATGGCGTTGAAGAGCTGCGAGAGGTTGTCGATGCGCACGACGTAGAAGGCCGCGCTGACCGTCAGGATCCACAGCGAGTAGAGAACGACGACCGCGGCCAGCATCGCGACGGTCGCCACGCCCACGTCGCCGGGCCTGGGCCAGCGCCCCAGCTCGTGGAACCCCCACGCGAAGATGCCCACGGCGGTGAAGACGTTGACGCACTGCCACGGCTGGAAGCGCGCGGTCGAGACCAGGAACTGCGCGTCGGCGGGCTTGAGGAGCACGAAGTCGAGCGTGCCCTTGCGGATGTGCTCCACGACCGTCGCGAGGCTCGGGTTGATCACCCCCTCCAGCACGCCCTGCAGGAAGGTGAACCAGCCGACCACCATGAGCGCCTCGCCGAAGCTCCACGGGCCGACGGCGTCGCGGGTGCGGAACACGACCGCGAGCGGGATGATGGCCGGCACCATCCAGAAGACCTCGACGAAGCCGTCGAGCAGGAACTCGGCGCGGTACTGCAGCGCGAGCAGCAGCGAGGCGCGGAGCTGCACGCCGAGCAGCCGCAGGTAGCGCCGCACGGGCTCAGGCCTTCCCGCGCGCGAAGAGCTCGCTCATGACCTCCTCGAGGGGCGGCGACTCGACCGTGAGATCGCTGACCGGGAGCTTCGACAGCAGCCCGGTGACCACGCGGTTCACCGCGTCCTTGTGGACGTCGAGCGACACCGTCCACGCCGGCCCCGCGGGCGGCTCGCCGTCGCGCACCACGGTGCCGAAAGGCGCCACGTCGGCCTCGTCCACCGGCTGCGAGAAGCGCAGGACGATGCGCTTGTCGGGGCGGATGCGCGTGACCAGCTCCTCGAGCGCGCCATCGTAGACCAGCCGCCCCTTGTCGATGACGATGACGCGCGGGCAGAGCCGCTGCACGTCCTCCATGTAGTGGCTGGTGAGGATGAGCGTGGCGCCGTACCGCTCGTTGTAGCGCTGCACGAAGCCGCGCACCGTGGCCTGCATCGAGACGTCGAGGCCGATGGTGGGCTCGTCGAGGAACAGCACGGCCGGCCGGTGGACCAGCGCCGCGCACAGCTCGCACTTCATCCGCTCGCCCAGCGACAGGGTGCGCGCCGGGCGCCGGACCAGATCGCCCAGCTCGAGCAGCTCGGTGAGCTCGCGCATGGTCTCCTCGAACTGCGCGCGCGGCACGTCGTAGATCGCGCGATTGAGCTCGAAGGTCTCGCTGGGCGGCAGGTCCCACAGCAGCTGCTGCTTCTGCCCGAGGACCAGCATGATCTTCTTGAGGAAGGCGTCCTCGCGCCGGCGCGGCTCGTGGCCGTCGACCGACACGTCGCCGCCGGTCGGGTGCAGCAGGCCCGCCAGCAGCTTCAGCGTCGTGGTCTTCCCCGCGCCGTTGGGGCCGAGGAAGCCCACGCGCTCGCCCGGCTCGATGGTGAACTCGATGCCGTCGACCGCGGCCACGGTCCTGTACGTCCGGTGGAAGATGGAGCGGAGGGCCGCCGCCATGCCCGGCGGACGCTCGTGCACCTGGTAGTGCTTGCTGAGGCCGCGGACGCGGATCACGGGCTGCATCCTAGCGTCTCGTCTGGCACTCTGTGGTGGCCTCCCATGCTCACGCTGCTCGACGCGCTGGAGCACCAGCACCCCTGCTACGGAGACTGCCACCGCACGCTCACCCTCGCGCAGCGCACGCGCGCCGTCGAGGCGCTCTACGTCCTCGACGACGCCCTGCGCGGCTGGGGCTACACCCCCATCTACGACATCCACGGCGACGCGCTCTGGCGCGAGGCCCAGCAGCGGGGCGATCCGGGCTACCGCGGCGTGGCGGTGCGCTTCGGCGAGTGCATCTACCGGCGCCTGGTGGGCGCCATGCTGCACGAGGCCCTGCACGCGACCTTCGGCGACGTCGCGAGGGCCAACTACGGCATCCCCTTCGGCCTCCCCTACGGCGTGCCCGAGGACGTGCCCGAGCGCGACGAGGAGTCGTACCTGGCGCACTTCAACTTCGGCGAGGCGCGCGCGTTCGTGGGGGTGGACATCGTGGGCGGCGCCCGCTTCGGCATCGACTGGCCGGCGCTGAACGCGCGCGAATGGGGGACGTACTGCTTCAAGGGCGGCAACGCGCTGGTGACCCCCGCCCGCGGATACCGGGCGGTCGCGCACATCGACGCCGTGCACCACCAGGCGCGCTACCTCGCGCGCGCACGCAAGCTCGAGGAGGAGGCGCGCGCATGGTTTTCCCCCGCGAACCTGGCGGACGTCGTGAAGGGCCTCGAGGAGGCCGCGGCGCGCGGACGCGCGAGCCGCGCCCGGCCCTACCCGCCGGCCGCGAGGATGGCCGAGGTGCAGCCGGAGAAGCTCGGGCGCAACGATCCGTGCCCCTGCGCCAGCGGCAAGAAGGTCAAGGCGTGCTGCGGCGAGAAGGCCGCGCGGTCGGGGGACCAGGCGGTGTTCGGCTACTCGCGGTGAAGCTCCGTCCCTCCACCCCTTCGCCTCTCCTCTTCCCTCTGCGTCCTCTGCGCCTCCGCGCCTCTGCGGTTCTGTCACTCTCCGGATTGGAGAGAGCCACAGAGGCGCAGAGACGCAGAGAGAGAGGGAGAGGGGGAGAGGGGGAGAGGGAGGAGGAGCACTGCGGGAGCCGGGAGCGCCCCCCGCTTCCGAGGGCGCTCCCGTTTCCCTGGTCGTCACGCGGCGACGGCTAGCCGTGCGTGGTCGGCGTCGTCCCGCCGCCGGCGGCAGGCGTGGAGGGCGTCACGACGATCTTCGCCGTGACGTTGCCCTTCACGCTCTGCTTGGCCTTCTTGCCGGACGTCCCCCGCGCCTCGCGGGTGGCGTTGCGCTTGGCCACGGCGACGGCCTTCTGCTCCGCCGTCTGCGGCACCGGCGCCTTGCGGGGCGGGATGTCGAAGTCGGCCAGGACGTCGGCCGCGTTGCCGAACTGGAGCCGGATGAACGTCACGTAGTCCGCGATGAACGCGAGCAGTGACGGTTCCTGCGCCTTTTCGGTCGCGACCGCCGCCTTGACGCTGGCCTGCGCCGTTTCCACGGTGTCCCGGTTGTCGACGAAGGTCTGCAGCTTCGCCGTCGCCTGGTCCACCGTCATCGTGACGCCCCCGATCGTGATCGACTGATTCCCGTTCGGGAGCCGCTTCTTGGTCCCGGCGATGATGTTGCTCACCTGGGCCGCCTTCGCCGTCTTTCCTTCTGAAGCCATGGGACACCTCTTTCAGGAGGGCTCTCTTGCCCTCTGCTGGTTAAGTGCCCACGAGGGGACGGATTCCGCGGTTATTTTCGGGGGGGCTTCATTTTGTCGGATTCGCGAGGGAAGTCGCGGGACAGGCCCGCGTCCCCCGCGGAAGGGCGCCCGTGTCCCGCGGACAGGCCCGCGTCCCCCGCGGAAGGGCGCCCGTGTCCCGCGGACAGGCCCGCGTCCCCCGCGGAAGGACGCCCGTGTCCCGCGGACAGGCCCGCGTCCCCCGCGGAAGGACGCCCGTGTCCCGCGGACAGGGCCGCGTCTCCCTCGGAAGGATGCCCGTGTCCCGCGGACAGGGCCGCGTCTCCCTCGGAAGGATGCCCGTGTCCCGCGGACAGGCTCGCGTCTCCCTCGGAAGGATGCCCGTGTCCCGCGGACAGGCTCGCGTCTCCCTCGGAAGGATGCCCGTGTCCCTCGGACAGGCCCGGGATCCCGGTGGACCGGCGCCCTCGTCCGCCCCGCTCGCCCGTCTCCCCGCGCCCCTCGGCCCCGCTATCGTTCTTCCGCGCCGCCTGCTGCCCGCCTCGGCGCGGCGGTCGCGGCCAGACGCGTCACCGTCTCGCGCAGCACAGGCTCGGCGCGGGCGAGCGCCGCCCGCAGCTCCTGCGCCGGGGCCTCGAGGTCCGGGAGGTCGCCCGCCTTCGACGCCGCCTCGAGGGCCCCGGCGACGGTCGCGACGTCGACGAGGCCCAGCGCACCGGCGCTGCCCTTGAGGCTGTGGGCCTGCAGCGCGATGGCGTCGCGGTCGTCGCGCGCCAGCCCCTCGGCGAGCGACGCGAGCCGGCGCCGGGCGTCGTCGAAGAAGATCTCCACGAGCGACGTCACCAGCGACTTGTGGCTGGCGTCCTCGAGCTCCATCAGCCGCGAGATCGCCTCCGTGTCGAGCACCGGCGTCGCGCGCGCGCCCGGGGTCACGCGCCGGAGCGCGGCCTCCAGGTCCGAGAGGCGCACCGGCTTGCTCAGGTAGTCATCCATCCCCGCGGCCATGCACGCGGCGCGGTCTTCCCGCCCGGCGTTCGCGGTGAGCGCGATGAGGCGTCCCCGCTCCTCCGGGGGCCATCCTGCGACGAGCCGGCGCGCGGTCTCGAGGCCGTCGAGCCCGGGCATCTGCAGATCGAGGAAGATGGCGTCGAAGCCCCGGCGCCGCACGACCTCGAGGGCCTCGGCGCCGTCGGAGACCACGTCGACGTGGTGCCCCAGCTGCTCCAGCAGCCGGCGCTGCACGCGCTGGTTGACCAGGTTGTCCTCGACCAGGAGCAGGCGCAGGGGCGCGGTGGGGCTGCTGCTGCCCGACGTGAGGCGCGAGCGGGAGGTCGGCCCCCCCGGCTCCGCGCGCTGCGCCAGGGCCTGCGCCAGCCGCAGCGGCTTCACCGGCTTGGGCACGGTCGCCACGCCGGGCTGATGCGCGAGGTCCAGGGTGGCGGCGGCGTGGCGTCCGAAGGGCACGAGCAGCACGAGGGGGCGGTCGGGGAAGCGCGCGCGCAGCGCCAGCGCCTCGCCCACGTCCTCGGCCGGCGCGTGTCCCGCGTCCACGATCGCGATGGTCCACGGCCCGGCGGCGGCGGCGTCCCGGCTCGAGTCCACGGCCTCGACGGTCGCGCCCATCTGCGCGAGCGGACGCGCGACCATCGCGCGCACGCCCCGGTGCGCGCCGACCAGCAGCACGGTCTTTCCGCGGAGCTCGTCGGGCGGGTGCGGAGCCGGGGTCGCGGGCTCGACCACGGCCTGCGTGCGGAGGGTGAAGGCGAAGGTCGACCCCTGGCCCGGGGCGCTCTCGACGCGGAGGGTGCCGCCCAGCAGCCCGACCAGCGCCTTGCTGATGGCCAGCCCGAGGCCCGACCCGCCGTACCGGCGCGTGGTGGACGCGTCGACCTGGGAGAACGTCTGGAAGAGCCGCGCCTGCTTGTCCGCCGGGATGCCGATCCCGTCGTCCTTCACCTGGAACTCGAGCTCGTGGGCGCCGCCGGGCAGCGGGCGCGCGGTGACGGTGACCGACACGTCGCCCGCGTCGGTGAACTTCACCGCGTTGCTGAGCAGGTTCAAGAGGACCTGCTGGAGCCGCCCGCGATCGGTGGTGATCCACGCCGGCACGTCGTCGCCGATGGCATAGGTGAGCTCGAGGCCCTTGCTGGCCGCCGCCGGCGCCACGAGATCGATCGCGTCCTCCAGGCAGTGCGCGAGCTCCACCGGGCGGTGCTCGAGCTCCAGCTTGCCCGCCTCGATCTTCGAGAAGTCGAGGATGTCGCTGATGAGCCCGAGCAGCGTCTCGCCCCCCGTGCGGATGGTCGCCAGGCACTCGCGCTGGTCGTCGGAGAGGTCGGCGTCGTCGAGGACGCTCGCCATCCCGATGACCGCGTTGAGCGGTGTCCGCAGCTCGTGGCTCATGTTGGCGAGGAAGGCGCTCTTCGCGCGACCCGCGTCGAGCGCGGCGTCGCGCGCCAGCGTGAGCTCGTCGGCCTGCATGCGGACGAGGGCCTCCGAGCGGCTGGCCTTGGCGATCTGGGCGTCCGCCGCGCGGCGCGACGCGATGGAGAGGACCAGCAGCGCCGCGAAGAGCGGCAGGTAGTGCCCCAGGATGAGCTCCGGCGGGCCCTGGGCGAACTCCACGTGCAGGTGCAGCACCCGGCCCGCGATGGGCACGGCTGACGCGCCGCAGAACGCGAGGAGCGCCCACAGGATCGCCGGCCGGATGCCGAGGGTGTAGGCGGCGACCGGCGGCAGGATGGCGAGCAGGAAGGGCGTCGTGACCTGCCCGCCGTTCATGAGCGCGCTGCCGAGCAGGGCCGCGCCGTTGCCGGCCAGCGCGAGGTGCGCGGTCGCCCTCAGCCCCCCCTCGGTCGCCGTGCGTCGCGAGAGCTGCCACACGGCGAGGCAGAAGACGAACGCGGCGAGGTTGGCCCAGCCCGCGATCCGGCCGAGCGCCAGGTTGCGGATGGTGACCGGGACCCAGAGCAGCGTGCACGCCAGCAGGAACACGCGGATCTGGCTGATGCGCCCCGCCGTCGTGAGCGCCGGGTCGTCCTGCGTCGACGGTCCGCCAGACATCGACGGATGATACGGTCCCGCACCGGCTCGACCAAGCCGATCCGCGGCCGGGTCCTACGTGTTGTTCGTCACGATGACCCCGGGGGGCGCCGTCCCGCCGAAGTTCTCCACCTGGCGCGCGTCCCCCTTGGCGACGGCGTAGGCGACGGCCGACGCGGCCGGTGTGCCCAGGGTCTGGCTGGTCGCCGTCCCCGTGCCGCCGGTGTTCGGGTCCCACGTGGTGAGGTTGCCGCTCGCGTCGAGGTTGCCGAACCACCCGGTCTTGAGCCAGCCGCCGCCCCACACCATGACCAGGTTGTGGTTGTCGACCGTGCCGTCCGGCCAGCCGCTGCGCGTCAGGCCCGTCTTGGGCGTGTCGCCGGTGATGGTCATCACCATGCTGTCGGCCAGCGTCTTGCCGGTGCACCCGGCGGGATCCGGCAGGGCCATGCAGTCGGCCATGAAGGCGTCGAGGATCTTCCCCAGCGTCTGCACGTTGGTCGTGAGCGTCTGCATGTTCTGGAAGGCGGGGTGGGGATCGTCCTGCATGGCGGGCAGGACCAGGCACGAGGTGAGGCCGAGGCCGAAGGCCTTCACGCCGGTGCAGAGCGCGTGGGCGATCTCCACGATGTTGCTCTGCGTGCTCGCGGTGATCCCGTAGCGCGCGTCGTCCGCCGCCGTGACCGCGAGCTGCGTCGCCAGGTTTCGCCCGAGGAGGTTCACGGCCACCTTGCTCGTGTCGTAGACCTTGGCCACGCTGGGCCGCGGGGCGATCGAGTTGAGGCTGAGGAAGGCCTTGAAGTAGGCCTCGTCCAGGCCGGCGTTCTGCGGGGTCGACAGCAGCGTCTTCGAGGCGGCGCTGTTGAAGAGGTCCACCAGGCCGGAGGAGTCCGCCACCGTGGCGGGCGACGCCGCGCCGGGGGCCGAGCCGAACACGAAGGGGTTCATGGCCATGACCGGCAGCAGCGTCGGGTTCGCGGCCTGGATGGCGCTGACCGAGGCGATGAGCCCGTTGTTGCCGATGGTGAGGCCGGAGGTCGGCGTCTTGGTGTGCGTCTGGTTGGTGCCGGCGACGAACACGGTCATCTGCCGGTTGGCCGGCAGCGTCTGGAAGGGCGAGGCCGGCGAGTACACCAGCGGGTTGGTGGTGCCCGTCGCCACGGTCGCGGTGTTCGCGTAGTAGGCGAAGGCGGGGTTGTTGGCCTGCGCGATGTCCGGGTAGGGAAAGAGCTGCGTGAACCACGCCAGCCCGCCGTTGTCTCCGATGAGGTGGACGGACTTGGCCGTGCTCGCGCACGAGGCCCCGTCGGCCATGGCGACGCCCGCCTTGTCGGAGAGCACGTCGAGGTAGCGCGACCTCTCCAGTCCGAGCACCGCGGCGACGGCGGTGCTCCACTTGATGAACTGACGACGGCCTGCGCCGCGGAGACTCTTCAATCGGGGATCAGCCATGACATTCCCTCATTCGCTCGTGTGGGCCGCCGCGAGGAGCGTCGCGACTGCGAGTTGCTGACCGGTCGCCGTGTCGGGCGCCTGCGAGACGAGCTGGTTGGCCAGCGTCAGGTGGTCGGGCTTGGCGGGCTTGCCGATGAGGCAGGAGATGCCGTCGCTGGTGAAGGCGCCGGTGGAGTCGACGAGCTGCGTGCCGGGGCAGCGCGTCGACGTGGCCAGGTTGCTCTTGAGGATCTCGGTCGCCGCGGCGGCGAAGACGTCGTACTCCTTGGCCAGCGCGCTGGTGGACGGGATGATCATCTCGGGGACGCGGCTGGAGTAGACCGCCACGCCCAGCGGCCCCTGCCCGGTGGCGTAGAGGTCGCCCGCGCTGTCGGGCGTGGTCGACGTCATGTCGACGCCGAGGTCGGCCAGGATGGCGCCGAGGGTGGCGTACTGCAGCTTCTGCGCGCCGTGCAGCCGCGCGACGACGTCGGGCGTTCCGATGGCCTGGTCGTCGAGTACGACCTGGGTGGGATCGGTGATGCCGTTCTGTCCGCCGACGCTCTGCGCCTGGTGGTTCCAGGTGTTGCCGGCGCCCGCGGCGAGGGAGCTCTGCGACCACGGCTCCTGGTGCGACGTCAGCGAGTCGCTGGCGTCCTGTTGGCAGCCCACCAGCGCGACCAGGGTCGCGCCGAGGGACGTGAGCAAGATTCGCTTCATCGGGTGGCTCCTTCTAGAAACGGACGAAGTCGTCCGATGTGTAGATCTCGCGGATGATGGCCTTCAGCTTCAGCCCGCCGGTGGTGAAGTCGGTGACGTAGGACGCGGTGACGTCGGTGGGGACGGTCGCCAGATCGTTGACGATGTCGCCGCGCGAGAAGGCCCAGTCCCAGATACGGTTGACGGCGCAGGTGGCCACGTCGGGATCGGCCGCGATGGCCTGCGCCAGGCTGGGGATGTCGGTGACCGGCGTCCCGTTGCGCCAGGCGAAGCCCTGACCCGCGGGGAGCCAGTCGCTCAGCTGGCTGGTGACCGCGGGGGTCACCGGGGTCTGGACCTGCATCTGGCCGGCGACGTACTTGCCGTTGGCGTCGAAGTACCCGAAGAGCGGCGCCATGTGGTTGAGCGTCGTGTGGCAGTTGGCGCAGATGACGGCCGACGTGTCCTGGAAGTTGATGGGCGCGGTCGGCCCGCCCGCGATGCTGTCGAAGTCCCAGGGGCTCGTGTAGAGCGACTGTCCCATCGGCTCGGGCGTGGCCGAGTACTCCGCCGGGAACGGCGAGCAGACGAAGGTCTCCTGGATGAAGCGCATCCGCCGGAAGGCCATGTGCTCGAAGTACTGCGACATGATCCCGGGGTCGGTGAGCACGCCGGCGGTGGGCGCGCCGTTCGTGCAGCTCGCCGTGGTGAAGGTGCCGTTGGCGAACGTCGGGCAGGTGCCGGTCGAGGCGGTGAGGATGTCGGTGTACGGCCGGTCGTCGACGACCACCATGGCGGCGAAGGTCGCCGCGGTGTCGTAGCTGGGCGAGCCCTTGGCCACGGGGCTGTAGGGCGACCCGGTCTTGAAGGTGTCGCGCCAGTACTGGATCATCTGGGTGGTGAACCGCGGGTCGGCCAGCATCTGGTCGATGTCCGCCGCGTAGGCCGTGGCCTGCGCCGCCGGCGTGGCGGCGCTCGCGATGGCCTGGATCTGCGCGAGGGTCGGCAGGTCGCCGACGAGCTTGAGGCTCGCGGTGCGGAGCGCCTCGCCGTAGTCGAGCACGCGCGCGTCGAGGATGGCGTTGCCGTTGCCGCCATCGGCGCCGCCGCCGTCGCCCGACTCGCTCGCGGGCGGCGTGCCCCCCGGGCCGGGCTGCGGCGTCGCGGTCCCCGCGGGCGACGCCCCGCTCCCGCCGCCGCCGTTGTCGCCGTTCTGCCCGGTGCCGCCGCCGAGCGTCGAGCTGGAGCCGGACGAGCAACCGATGACGGCGACCGCGCTCGAGGCGAGCGCGACGGCCAGCATGGTCAGACCTGTTCGTCGCATGGGCAATTCCTTTCCGAGTCGGGGAGGGAGCTTCTCGACGGCCTACTTCTCGGCGCCGATCCACGTCTCCATCATCGTGACGAAGCTCTGCGAAGCGTTCTTGAAGGGGTGGTTGGTCAGCTGACCGGTGGGCGCGAGGATGATGTTGCTCTGCGCCGGGTTGGCCGGATTGGCCTGGGTGAGCGCCTGCGCGCAGGCCGTCGCGTCGTCCGGGGGCGTGGCCGCGAGCCCGGAGAGGTCCATGGCGCTGTTGCCGCTGCCGCCGGTGTTGTGGCAGTTGAGGCACTGGTTGGCCTGGATGGCCGGGACCGCGTTGGCGGTGAAGCTCGCGAGCGCCTTGCACCCGCCGGTGAGCCCCGCGTCGGACACCGTCACCGCGGTGAGCGTGGTGAACTCGATCTTCATCTGCGCTCCAGCGGACCAGTCCGTGAGGATGAGCAGGCCGGGCCCGAGGGGCGCCGTCTGCCCGGCGTCGACGGTCTGGCTCTCGTTGGAGAAGCTCTGGTCGTCGAGCTCCGGGCCGGACTGGGGAAGGACGGCGAAGATGGGGTAGACGACCTGGATGGCCGTGGTGGCGGGGGCCACGATGTCGAGGTTGGTGAGGGTCAGGACGTCGCCGGTGGTGCTGGCGTCGAACGTGATGTGGGTGCCGGGCACGCCGCCCTTGGAGCAGTCGATGTCGTTGGCGCCCATCGCCACGGTGAAGGGAGGCGTCTGGCCGAGGCTGACGACGGGGATGTTGGCGGCCTCCACCGTCAGCCACTGGACGACCTGGGTCAGCAGCGGATCGGCGAGCGCGGGTCCCTCGTGGCGCCCCTTGGTGACGACGATGCTCGCGCCGGGATCGGAGACGACGACGCCGGGGTACTTCACGGCGGACGTGTAGGGATCGGGCGGGCCGAGCCAGAGGGGCGCGCCGCCGGCGCCCTGCGAGTGGCAGGGGCCGCCGCAGGTCGAGTTCAGCGTGGGCAGGAGCGCCTCGAAGAGCGTGCGTCCCTGCGCGCTGCCGACGGCGCCCTCGACCGAGGCGTCGGGCACGGCCGAGACGGACGAGCCACCGTCGGCGCCCGCGCCCCCGCCGACGCCGGCGCCACCGGGACTGGTGCTCGGCGAGCCCCCCGAGGGCGAGTCCCCCGCGCGCGTCACCGTGGGCAGGGTGAGCGCGCCCGTGCTGCCGTCGCCGCAGGCCACGAGCAGGGCGAGGACGGCGAAGCGCGTCGCCATCTGTCGCGTGTGTCCATCGAGGAGAGCGCGTCGCATCGTCGCGACTGTGCTTTTGCAGGAGCGGAGCCAACTCCCCGGAGGTCCCTGACCTGCATTTTCCCCGGCAAATTCACGATGCGCACCTTTCCTTCATGCGCGCGCTGGATCGTTCCGCTGGCGGAAGCACGCCCCACCCCGGGTCACGTCGGCGACAGGATCGAGAAACGTGCGACCTCGATGTAACAGCGACGAACCGGTGATCCAGGACGTCCTGCTCGATGCCAACGACGGGCTCGACCGCGTCGTCGTCGGGGTCATCCACGGGGTGCTTTCGGTCGTCCTCAGGTGGATCTCCCGGCCAACCATCAAGCAGGCTTGAACGCAAGGTATGGCCGAATTCTCGTGCCATCCATGTGACCTCGCCGCGATTTGGGCCTCGTCCGGACGCTCGGGACGGAGCGTTCGACCGGCACCGGACGGGCACGTCGCGTGCTCTTGCCCATTCGCGAGGTGGCTACCTTGACCGCATCGTCTGCCCCGAGCGCCATTCGCTGGTTGGTGTGCCTGGTCGTGCTCGTCGTCGTGTTCGACGCCTGCGGGAACAGCAACGACGGAGGGCCGGGCGTCGACAAGTGGCACGGAGGCCAGTCGGGTCCGCAGGGCTCCGACGCCGGCACGTCGTGGCTCCCGGAGGCAGGGGGCGGCGTCCAGACCATCGGTGACGACAGCGGGGTGGTGGGTGACGACGCAGGGCCCGTCGGCACGCCGCCTCCGCCCGACCCCACCGCCACCGCCAAGCAGTGCGGCGTCTGCCACACCGCAATCTACCAGCAGTGGCAGCAGTCGATGCACGCCCACGGCCTGACCAGCCCCGTCGTCATCGCCCAGACCAACCAGGACGTGGCCCGCACCTTCGCCGGGACCACCAACCCCGACCCCTACAAGTTCTGCATCAACTGCCACGCGCCCAACGTCGCCGCCGCCGTCACCACGGCGACGCTGCCCGTGCCGCCCTCCACCCAGTACACCGACGGCGTCAGCTGCACGACCTGCCACCAGTTCGACGGCAACCCCCAGAAGGGGAGCGGAGCGTTCGCCACCGACTACCAGGGCGACGGGTACCAGACCGGCTTCCTGCCTGCGAAGACCTACGTCGGCGAGCTCGACTCCCCCGTCGTCAGCAGCTTCCACACCACCAACAGCACCGGGAAGGACTTCGTCCCCAACCCGAACAAGCTCTGTGCGAACTGCCACGAGGTGTGGATCGACTACGACCACGACGGCGTCGTCGAGAAGGGGATCGACCTGGCGCTCCAGACGACGTGGGACGAGTACACCGAGTACAAGACGCTCGGGGGAACGGAGACGTGCGTCTCGTGCCACATGGCCGTGGTGCCCGGCCTGACCCGCGCCGCCGATGGGGCGCAGATCCCGGGCCAGCAGGCCACGGTCGCCCCGCCCCGCCAGATCCACGACCACTCCTTCCCCGGCGTCGACTTCGCGCTCGACACCCCCTCGCAGCAGCAGGCGACCGAGGCCGCACGCACGGCCCTGCTCCAGAAGGCGGCGTACTTCCAGATCGACCGCCGTACGGTGGGCTTCGACAACGACGGGAACCTCGCCTTCAACGTGTTCATCGCCAACACGGGGACGGGCCACGACCTGCCCTCGGGCTTCGCCTTCGCCCGGCAGATGTGGATCGAGATCACCGTCACCGACTCCAGCCAGAACGTCCTGTTCACGTCGGGCGTCCTGCAGAACCCGACCGACGATCTGTGCGACGGCGACTCGCTCTTCGAGTTCGGCAACCCGATGATCCGCTTCTTCCAGGGGTGCCGCGACGTGGACGACGAGCTCGTGACCTTCCAGCAGAAGCTGGTGGACCTCGCGGGCTTCCAGGTGGACGGCAGCGATCCCTTCGACCCCGCGGGCCTCACCAAGGCAGTGCAGATCGGCAACGAGACCTGGCTGCAGTACCTGCATGGCGGCGTCGTCGCGCGCCAGCGGACGTTCGACGGGACGCTGGTGGCCAACCTGAAGCCCTTCCAGCAGGAGGAGTTCCAGTACGCCACCCCCGTCAACGGCAGCACGTCGGGGCTGCACATCCAGGCGCGGCTGCTCTGGCGCCAGCTGCCTCCCTACTTCATGCGGGCCCTGGCCCAGGACCAGCCGTCGACGGAGGTGCCGCAGCTCGCCCCGCTCATCGGGAACCTCGAGACCGTCGTGATGGCCACCGACGAGCTGGACCTTTAGGGAGGTTGTGGCTGGTGGCGCCCGGCCGGCAGCGGTAGCGTCCGCGGACCCAAGGAGGGAGCGGACGATGCCCAGAGCTCAGGCCGGCAGCATCACGATGCACTACGAGCAGCAGGGGAGCGGCGAGCCGCTCATCCTCATCCCCTACCTGGCGGCGGACTGCGCCTGCTACGCGTTCCAGGTCCCCGACTACGCGAAGCACTTCACGTGCATCTCGGTCGACCCGCGCGGCGCCGGAGAGTCCGACAAGCCCGCGGGGGTCTACACGACGGAGATGTTCGCGGACGACGTCGCCGCGCTGATGCAGACGCTGGGAATCCCGAGAGCGCACGTCTTCGGGGTCTCGATGGGTGCGGCCACGGGCCTCTGGCTGGCCGCGAAGTACCCCGAACGCGTCAAATCGCTCTCCCTGCACAGCGGGTGGCACAAGAGCGACGCGTACCTCAGGGCGGTGCTCAACGGCTGGCAGGTGATGGCCAGGGCGCTCGACGACATGCCGGAGCTGCTCATCCAGGGGATGTTCCCCTGGTGCTACACACCCGAGCTCTACGTGCAGAAGCCCGAATACGTCAAAGCCCTGCACGACTTCGTGCGCAGCCGCCCGAAGCAGCCGGTCGGCGCCTTCCTCCAGCAAGCGGGTGCGGTCATGGCCCACGACGCCGAGGCGCAGCTCGCGAAGATCCGTGCTCCCGCGCAGATCACGTTCGGACGCCACGACCTGGTGACCTCCACGCGGTTCGCCGGGCCGATGCAGGGGGGCATCAAGGCCTCCGAGCTCCACGTCTTCGAGGACTGCTCCCACGCGGCGCTCTACGAGAACGTCCCCGCCTTCAACGAGACCACGCTCGCCTTCCTGCGAAGACACGCAGGCTGACGCGAACGATGGGACAGGCGGTGGCTCACCGACCGTCGTGCCCCGCGGTGAGCTTGTTCACGGCGTAGAGGATGGCGATGGCGGTGGCCGTGAGCGCCAGCACCATGCCCAGGGCGGCGGCGTCGCGGTGCTCCTGGATGGCGTCGTAGATGGCCAAAGAAGCGGTCTGCGTCTCGCCCGGGATGTCGCCCGCGACCATGAGCGTGATGCCGAAGTCCCCGAGCGAGCGCGCGAAGGCCAGCATGAGCGCGGCCACGATGCCCCGCCCGGCGAGGGGCAACTGCACCGTGAAGAAGGCGCGCGCGGGCCCTGCACCCAGCGTGCGCGCTGCCCGCATCAGCGTCGGCTCCACCCCCTCGAGCGCGGCGCGCCCGCTCTTCACCACCAGGGGAAGCGCGCCGACGGTCGCCGCAACCACGGCCCCGGTGCGCGTGAACACGATGGACGAGCCGAGCAGCGCCTCGAATGCGTGCCCCACGACGCCGCGCCGGCCGAGGGCCACGAGCAGGTAGTACCCCAGCACGGTCGGTGGGAGGACGATGGGGGCGGTCACGACCACGTCGACCAGATCGCGCCCCGGGAAGCGCGCGTTCGCCAGGAGCGTGGCGATGCCGATGCCCACGATCGCCGCGACCAGCGTGGCCAGCGTGGCGATCTGAAACGAGAGGACGAGCGGCGCGAGCTCCAACGGGTCCCGGCAGTATGACCCAGGTGCAGCCGGGAGGCGTCGTCAGACGAGGCGATCGGCCTCGCGCAGGACCTTCCGGGCGAGCCACCCGTCACGGGCCAGGAACCACCCGACCAGCTTGGCCACGACCGCGCGCAGGTCGCCCGGGCGGGTCAGGACGATGGCGCGTGACGCCACGGGATGGCGCAGGGTGGCCAGCTCGTGCACGAGCTCGGCGCCGCGCCCGTCCGGCAGCTCGTCCTGGACGACCAGCGCGTCGATGTCCGGGCGCCGGGTGATCCACTCGCGGGCCGTCGCGACGCTGGCGGCCTCCAGCACGCCGAAGGAGCGGCTCAGACCCCGCCACATGCCGTGGCGGGAAGCGACCACCGGATCCACCAGCAGGACCAGGGGCGGTCGGCCGGGCTCGCAGGGCGAGGCCTGCGGATGGCGCTTCGTGTCCAGACTCATCAGGCTCATCGAGATCCCCCCAGAGGCGACGCTGACCAAGCAGCGCGCCGACTCTGATGGCTGGATGGCGCTCGCGCAAGGTCACCTCGTCAGGTTTCTCGTGCGCGAGGCGGGTCCGTTTCAGAAGCGCCACCATAGGGCGGTGGCGGGGGCCAGCGAGAGGCCGGCGACCGTCACGTGGGTCTGGTTGTAGTCGCCGCTGATGGTGGCGTAGGCAGCGTCGAGCTCCAGCGCGACGTGGACGTGCCGGAAGCCCACGGCGAAGCCGACCAGGCCGCCGCCCCAGAAGCGGGTGGCCGAGAGGTCGATGGGTGGAGTCCCCAGCGTCACCGCCTTCGGCTCGCTGGTCACGTCGCTGATGTCGACGTGCTCTCCCCCCCCGCGTGCGCCGAGCCAGAACATGTAGAGGCCGCCGTCGCTCTCGTAGCCCACCAGCACGGGGACATCGGCGCCCCACCCGTGCAGCTGGTTCAGCGACACGTTGGGCAGGGCGCTGCCTTCCTGGTGACCGTAGAGCGCCGCCGAGCCCCCGACGCCCAGCGAGAGCGACCAGTGGGTCGAGAGGTCGATGGAGTGGCGGAAGTCCGCGCGGACGGCACGACCGGTGTAGGCGAGGCCACCCTCGGACTGCCAGCCCACCCCCACGCGCGCGCCGCCGATGGGGGCCAGGCCGGGGCCGATCGAGGCAGCGACGAGCGCGCCCTTCGCGAACACGGGATCCTGCCCCTGCGGCGCAGAGCCTCCGTTCGGATCCGACTCGGCGCTGGTGACGGCCTTCGCCAGCGACCCGACCGCGACGTTCGCGCTGAACCCGCCGAGCGCGCGCACCTCCCCCACGGGCAGCGTCCTCGCCGGGTGCAGCAGCGGCAGGCCTCCCCCGCACCCCGTCGCCAGGAGCAGCGCCGCGACCGTCAGGCAGGCTGACAGGCCGCGGGGGGCGCAGGTCATTTCCGGAAGCGTGACGGGAACACGTTCGCGGCGACGCGCTTCTTGAGCTCTTCGTCGTCCGGGTGGAGCTTCACCGCGCGCTCGAGCAGCATCTGCTCTTCCTCGCGGTGCTCGGGGTTGGGGAGGCAGCACTCGACCGGACACACGGCCTGGCACGCCTCGTGGTCGTAGAAGCCGACACACTCGGTGCAGAGCTCGGGGTCGATGACGTAGATCTCGTCCCCCTCGCTGATTGCTTCGTTCGGGCACTCGGGCTCGCAAGCGCCGCAGTTGATGCAGTCGGACGTGATGTACGTGGACATGGTGGGGTCTCAGGGCCGCTATCTAGCCCTTGGAATTCAGCGCCGCAACGTACGGAGGAGCCGGGTCGATGTCAAACGGCTGGCGCGACGCCCCCTGGCGACGCTACCGTCGCGCCTCCCCTCGGGGGCTCCCCCCGCACCACCGCACCACCTCTTGCCTCTTCCTCCTTCTTTCATGACCCGCTTCGAGCTCGCGGCCGGCCTCTTTCTCCTCGGCGTCGGCGCCGTCCTGACCGGCTGCTCGCCCAAGATCGGCGCGAAGTGCAACGTCAACACGGACTGCTCGCTGCAGGGCACCCTGGTCTGCGACACCTCCGAGCCCAGCGGGTACTGCACCTACTTCAACTGCGCCCCGGACACCTGCCAGAACGAAGCCGCGTGCGTGATGCTGCAGCCCAGCGTCCCCGGGTGTCCCTACGACGACTACCAGTCGCCCGCCCGCACCGGCCGCACCATGTGCCTGCAGCAGTGCCACAAGGACTCCGACTGCCGGACCGACCAGGGCTACGTCTGCGCGGACCCGCGCCAGCCGCCGTGGAACGCCATCATCGTGGACGACGACCAGTCCCAGCTCGTGTGCGTGGTCGCGCCCGACTACTACGACGGCGGGGCCGTAGCGACCTACCCCGACGCGGCCGTCTGCCAGCCCAGCGGGCCGGCGGTCCCCGTCATCGACGCGGGGGTGACGGCGGCGGACGCCGGAGCCGAGACGGTCGACGCGGCAGGTGAATAGGTCCCTGCGGCTCCTCCTGGGGCGGGCGGTCGAAGCGCTGCTCGTCGTGGTGGGACTGGCGTCCCTGGTCTTCTTCGCGCTGCGGCTCCTCCCGGGGGATCCTGCGCGGCTGGTGCTGGGCGACGAGGCGAGCGCCGGCGAGCTGGCGCGTGTCCGCGCGACGCTCCATCTCGACGAGCCGCTCCTCGCCCAGTACGGCCGCTTCCTCCGCGGCCTCTTCACGCTCGACCTCGGCGACTCCTTCAGGCGGCCCGGGACGGCGGCGATGGAACGCGTGGGCGCGGCGCTGCTGCCCACCGCCGAGCTGGCGACGGTCGCCGTCGGCCTCGGGGCGACCCTGGGCGTGGGGATCGCGGTGCTTGCCAGCGGTCCCTGGCTCCCTCCCGGCGGCCGCCGGTGGATCGACCGTGCGCTCATCGCCGTGGCCGCCGCGCCGCTGGTGGCCTTCGCTCCGGTCGTGACGTGGGCGCTGGCTGCGCGCCTGCGTCTCGTGCCGCTGCCGGGTGATCCCGACGCCGGCGCCGCGGGGCTCCTGTTCGCCGGCGCGCTCCTCGCCCTGCCGCTGGCGGCGCACGTGGGCCGCATCGCGCGAGCCTCGCTGGCCGAGGTGGCGCGCGCGCCGTTCCTCGCGGTCGCCGGTGCGAAGGGGGCACGCCCGCTCCGCGTCTGGGTCGTGCACGCGCTGCCTGCGGTGGTGGGGCCCATCGTCACCACCGTCGCCACGCAGCTCGGCGCGCTCCTGGGCGGCGCGGTCGTGCTGGAGCGCATGTTCGAGCGCTGGGGCCTGGGGACGCTCATCCTCGAGGCCTACTCGACGCGCGATCTCCCGGTGCTCGAGGGCGCGGTGGTCGCGGCGGGGCTGCTCTTCGTCGTGGCCCAGGCGCTGGGCACGGCCACCCTGCTCGTCATCGACCCGCGGGCGCGGAGCGGCCGGGCATGAGGGCTCGCCGGGTCCTCGACCTTGTTCCGCTCGTCCTGGTGCTCGCGGCCAGCGCCCTGGCCGCGGCGCTCGCCGCGGAGCCCGCCGGGCGCCTCGATCCCGCCCGCGCGTGGAGCTCTCCGTCGGCGTCGAGCATCCTCGGCTGCGGCGAGGCGGGGGTCGACCTCCTGCCCCTGGTGGCCTCGGCCGAGCTCCGCGCCATCGCGCTGGCCGTCGCCGTCGCGCTGCTCGGCTTCTCCATCGGGACCCCGCTGGGCGCGGCGGCGGCCCTCGTGCGCGGCCGCCTCGAGCGCGGCGTCGATCGCGCCTGCGACCTCGTGCAGGCCTTCCCGAGCTTCATCCTCGCGCTCGCCGTGCTCAGCGCCGTGCGCGTGCCCTCCCGCGTCCACATCGGCGCGGTGTTCGCCCTGACGGCGTGGGCCCCCTTCGCCCGCCTCGCGCTGGCGCAGACCCGCGTGCTGCGGGACGCGGCCTTCGTCGAGGCGGCCGTCGCGCTCGGGCGGGGTCGGGCGGGGGTGCTGTTCGGGCACGTGGTGCCCAACCTGCTGGGCGTCGTCGCGGTGCAGCTGGGGTCGACGGCGGCGGCCATTGTGGTGAGCGAGGCGGCGCTGGCGTTCGTCGGCCTGGGGCCGCGCGACGGGGTGTCGCTGGGAGGCGTGCTCGACCAGGGCGTGGCGGCCATGCTCCGCGCACCCCACGTGCTGGTGGTGGGGGCCGTGGCGGTCTTCGTGACGAGCGGGGCGATGCTGGTGGCAGGGAGGGCGGCAGCGCAGCGGTAGGGGACCGGGACGTCGCTGCCGCCCGGCGCGGCGCCGTGCTACACCGCGCGCGTCGTGTTCTCGCCCTCGCCCCTGCCGCGCAACCTCGAGGCGAGCTTCCGCGACCTCGCGTCCGAGAAGCCCGCGACGCGCGTGTCGGCCATCCGGGACGTCGTGCGCCACGCGCTCCGCAACGACGCCGCGCGCGAGCGCGCCGTGCCCCTGCTCGAGCGCGCCCTGAAGGACGACGCGGCCCCGCCGGTCCGCGCCGCCGCCGCCGTGGCCCTGGCCGACATCGGCGCGCGCGACGCGCTGTCCTCGCTGCTGGTCGCCGTGGAGGACGACGACGCGCACGTCCGGCAGATGGCCCTCTCGTCGCTGGGCGAGCTCGGCGACGCGCGCGCGACGCAGCGCCTCGAGCGCGCCCTCCGCGACGAGCGCCCGGAGGTCCGCTACCAGGCGGTCATCGCCTTCTCGCGCGTCGCCAGGGACGACGCCGCGGCCGTGGCGTCGGCGCTCGCGCGCGCGCTGGACGACGAGGACGAGGCCATCCGCTACATCGCCATGCGGCTGGCCGAGGAGTTCCAGACCGACGGCGAGCCCCTGCGTGATGCTCGCCTGCTGGCCCGCGCCGAGAAGCTCGTGGAGGAGCCGTCCGACGACGCGGCCGTGGTCGCGGCGCTGTACCTCGCCCGCCTGGGCCGGGAGCGCGGGCGCAAGGTCGTGCTCGACGTCGTGGCCGAGACACGGCGGACACCCGAGCTGGAGGACGAGCAGGCCTGCGTGGAGATGGCGGGCGAGCTGCGGATGCGCGAGGCCATCCCCCACCTCGAGCGTCGCGCCTGGGGCACGCGGCGCGTGGTGCGCGCCTTCCTCTCGTGGGGTGCGGGCGACAGCCGCAGCTGCGCCTGGCACGCGCGCATCGCGCTGGCGCGCCTGGGGCACGAGCGGGCTCGCGCCGAGATCCTGGGTGACCTCGCCTCTCGCCGGCGCGCCACGCGCGAGGCCGCCGTCGTCGCCGCGGGACGTGCGCGCATCCACGAGGCGCGCGGGGCGCTGGAGAAGCTGGGAGGAACCGTCGATGAGGCTCTGGTCCACGAAGCCCTCGTCCGTCTCGCAGTGGACTGACGGCCTGCGCTTCGATCCCGCGCGGACACGCGCCGGGCACATCGAGAGCTGGTTCCTCAAGGCCAACGATCCGCGCGGACGCCGCGCCGTCTGGCTCAAGTGGACGGTGTGGGCCGGCTCCGGCGACCGGACGCACGCCATCGCCGAGGCGTGGGCCATCGCCTTCGGGGGCGCCCACGGGCACGTCGCGACCAAGACCAGCGTCCCCTTCGAGCGCGCGCGCTTCGCCAGCGCGTCGATCGGCGCGAACGTCGACGGGTGCACGCTGACGGCCGACGCGGCGCGCGGGCGCGTGGAGAGCGGCGGTCGCGCCATCGCGTACGACCTCACCATCGCCTCGCTCGAGGCCCCGCTCGTGCACTTCCCGGCTCCGTGGATGTACGAGCGCGCCTTCCCCCGGCAGAAGCTCGTGTCCCCCATCCCCAACGCCCGGATCTCGGGGACGGTCGAGGTCGAGGGCGAGCGCTGGACGCTCGACGCCTGGCCCGGCATGGTCGGGCACAACTGGGGCGAGGGGAACTCCGAGTCCTACGCCTGGGGCCACTGCAACGCGTGGGACGACGAGGACGACGTCGTGTTCGAGGGGTTCACCGCCCGCGTCCGCGCCGGTGGCGTGCTCGTCCCGACCACGGCGCTCTGCCTGCGTCACCACGGCACGAGCTACATGCTCACCGGCTTCGCCTCCCTCGCGCGCAACCGCGGCGCCATCTCGGCGCGTCGATGGCAGTTCCGCGGGCAGGGCAGCCGCGTCACGCTCGAGGGGGAAATGTGGGCCGACACCGAGGACTTCGTGGGCCTCTTCTACCCCAACCCTGACGGAACGCTCTGCTACTGCCTCAACTCCAAGCTCGCGCACGCCGAGCTCACCCTGCGCATCCACGGTCGCGCGTCGAGGACCTTGCACTCCAGCCGCGCCGCGCTCGAGCTCGCCACGCGCGATCCGAACCACGGCGTGCGCATGTACGTGTGACGGAACCCCAGCAGGCCATCCATGATCTTTCGACGGACGCTCCCGGTGGTGGCCCTGCTCGCCCTGGCGCTGTGGCTGGGGGGCCTGCTGACCCTCGGGGCGCTGGTGGCGCCGATGGTCTTCGCGCGCGTGTCGATGCCGTGGAGCGCCGACGCCATGACCGCCATCTTCCAGCGGTTCGATCTCGTGGCGATGACCTGCGCGGCGGTGGTCTTCGCGACCGAGGCGGTCCGCGTGTTCACGCGCATCCCTTTCGCGCGGGTCGATCACCTGCGGGCGGGCGTCTCCACGCTGGCGGCGCTGGCGGCCGTGTACGAGGGCACCCGCATCTCGCCGCGCATCGCGGCCCTTCACGCCGAGGGGGTCATCCGCGGAGTGGGGAGCGCCGGCATGGAGCTGTCGGCCCTGCATGACCGCGCCGAGCTGCTGGGCAAGACGGAGGTGCTGCTGCTGGTGCTCGTCGTGGTGCTCCAGGTGTGGACCGCTCCGCAGGACTCGAAGGCGACCTGACGCGCCGCGTACGTCGAGCAGCGTGCCAGGGGCGATGTTGACGAAGTTGGCACCGGTAACTACCGTGCAGAGACTTCGCTTTCCTGGGTTTCAGGAGTCAGCTCAATGTCGTGCAAGACGGTTGTGGGGCTGCTCGTATCAGGCCTGCTCGTGGGCGCCGCGGCGATGGCCGGCGGGTGCTCGTCGAGCAAGGGCACGCAGGTCGCCTCCTCCGACGCGGGCGGCAGCGACGGCAGCGTGGTGCACGCCGACTCCGGCAGCGGCGTCGACAGCGGCGTGGACAGCGAGGCGCCCACGTACGACGGGACGAGCGGCAAACCCTGCTCGACCGACGCCGACTGTCGTACCAACCCGGCTGGCCCGGGCAAGAACTTCTGCAGCACCGACGCGAGGTTCGGCGCCTCCGGCGGCGACACGGTGTACCCCAACGGTGTGTGCGTCTACGGCCAGGGGGACTGCAACTCCGGCTCGGACGGCCTGATCCACTACTGCGACGGGCCCGACCAGTACGGCTCACCCGGCGTCTGCCTCCCAAGCTCGTCCGACCCGACCAAGGGCGCCTGCTTTCCGATGTGCACCTTCAAGCCCGACGGCAGCGCGGTCATCGGCCTGGTCGGCAAGAACGCGTGCTTCGCCTACGGGTTCATCCCCGATCCCAGCGAACCCAGCAACGCCGCGATCGGCGTCGGCTACAGCCTCGGCGGCTGCGACACGGACGCCGACTGCCAGACCGCAGGCCAGCACTGCCAGGCGGACCGCGGCTTCTGCGTCGCCACGGTCATCGCCGACCAGCCCCCCGGCACGGGCTGCAACCCCGCCGCCAGCCCGGCGCCGGCGTGTGATTGCTCCTGGAAGGGCCTCGGCTTCTGCAAGCAGTTCTGCAAGATCGGCGGCAGCGAGTGCACCTCCAGCCAGATCTGCGACGCGTTCCTGCCCATCGAGCTGAGCGGCACCAACGACGCCGCCATCCCCGGCTGGACGGCGGCCAACCCGGGTATGGCGGGGGTCTGCTCGCCCCGGTGCGTGGTGGACGGCGGCGCCGAGACCGACGCCGGCACCTGCTACACCAACTCGACCTGCCAGGCGGGTGACTTCGGGGGTCCCGACTGCCTGCCCACCGACTGACGGAAGGCTCGACCAGGGATGAAGACCAGCCCGTTTGCCACGCTCCTCGTGGGCGCTACGTGCGCCGCGACCGCCTTCGCCGCCTGCAGCAGCAAGAGCACGCCGGAGCCGGCGCGAGCGAGCGACTCGGGGACGGTCAGCGACAGCAGCTCCGCCTCCGACGCGCCGCTCGTGTGCCCACCCGCCGCCCTCGACGAGGGGGTCCCCGGCATCTACCACCACGCCCAGCCCGTCGAGCCGTCGGCCTGCACCGTGCTGCTGCTCAACGACTACTACACGTCGTGCCTAGGCCCCCAGGCCTCGGCGACCACGTGCGACCAGGCCTGGGGCGCGGGGGAAGATACGCAGCACGCGACGTGTCAGAGCTGCATCCTCACGCAGAGCAGCGCCACCAAGTGGGGGGCCCTGGTGGACTACAGCCTCGGCGGCGACGCGGGGGAGGGCGGGATCGTGAGCGTCAACGTGGCGGGCTGCATCGAGATCCTCGATCCCTCGCAGCTGCCCTGCGCGGAGTCCGTGCAGCAGGCCGACGAGTGCGAGCACGCGGCGTGCGACGCCGTGTGTCCGGTGAACGACGCCGCGTCGTTCGCCAACTGGGAGGCGTGCGTCAACGCGAGCGCCAACGGCGAGTGCCTGACCTACGCCACCTCGGCGCAGTGCGAGAGCGGGGAGGACTCCGGTCCGGCCGCGGCGTGCGTGACGGGCTCGGACTTCCAGGACCAGTTCATGGCGGTCGCCACGGTGTTCTGCGGCGGCGGAGCTCTGCAGGACTGAGGCCGTCAGGGATGGCCGCGCCCGGCAGGCCGGACGGTCATTCGCCTGGTCGGGTCCTGCGTGTCATACTCCTGTGGCAATTGCTTTCCTTCGGGCTTCGGATGCATCGGCTTCGTGCTTCCACGTTCGGGTCGCTCCTCCTCCTGGGCGTGGTCTGCGCGAGCGCGTGCACCGTCGCGCCCGCCCCGTCCGAGCCGTCGACCTTCTGGGACGGGGGGCCGGGCGACACCGCCGCCAACCCCGGCTCCAGCTCGGGGGCCGGCGGCAGCAGCAGCAGCAGCGGCGGCTCTCTCACGAGCGACGCCGCGAGCGCCTGCGAGCCCGGCAACGTCGCCAGCTACCACCCCGACGCCTACCACCCGGCGAGCGGCCCGTGGCAGGGCCTGTGCGTCCCGGGCGCCGGCGGCGACCCCATCAAGCTGTTCTACGACCAGTGCCTCGGCGCCGAGGCCTCCAGCGACGCCTGCAACCAGTTCCGCGAGGCGAACGCCGCGTGCGTCGCGTGCATCCTCACGCCGGACACCGCCGCCAAGTACGGGCCCATCCTCGACCACGGCACCTTCGTCACCGCCAACGTCGCGGGGTGCATCGAGCTGGCCGGCGACCAGGAGCCGGACGCCAGCGAGGTGCCGTGCGCGAAGGCCGTGCAGGCGCTGGCGGGGTGCGAGCTCGCGGCCTGCGAGGCCAACTGCGCGGTGCACGACGCCGCCTCCCTGACGGCGTACGACACGTGCGCGACCGACGCGGAGGAAGGGGGCTGCGAGCCCTACGCCACGGCGGTGACCTGCGCGAACTCGGAAGGGGAGGCGAGCGCGCTCGGCGCGGCGTGCGTGGCCGACTTCCAGACCTTCTACGACGTCGTGGTCCCCGCCTTCTGCGGCGTCGGGCCCGTGGCCGAGGCCGGCGCGGTGCCGCCCACCCCCGCCGACGGCGGGAGCAACACCCTCGACGCCAGCCACGAGTGAGGGGCGGCGCCCGGGGCATTTGCAGGCGCCGGGGCGATGACGTAAGAGCCGAGCGGCGTGCGTATCCTCGTCCCGTTGCTCGTCGCCGGCGCGCTGCTCGCGGGCCCGCTCGGCCTCGCCGGCTGCCAGTCCTGCGTGACCGACAGCTCGGAGCCCACCGAGGGGCACGCGAAGAACATGCCCTCCGGCAGCGTGCGCTACCGCCCCCACTTCGGCCTGCCGGTCAGCCGCATGCCCATCCGCGACGCGAGCGACGACGAATAGGGTCGAGAGGAGCTTCTTCTCCGACCCCCTTCCTGTTAAATCGTGGCTGCCCCCATGAACCTCGAGGAGCTGCGCGACGACGACCCCGACATCGCGCTGACCACCGTCCTGCGCGAGGACGGCAGCGCCGAGCCGGCGAGGGACCCCGGCATCCCCGTCGAGACGCTGCTGCGCGCCTACCGGGAGATGCGCCGGCTGCGCGCCCTCGACGCGCGGATGATCCTCCTGCAGCGCCAGGGCCGCGTGGGCTTCTACGGGGCCGCGCAGGGGCAGGAGGCGGTGCCCATCGCGACCGGCCTGACCGTGGAGGCCGGCGACTGGGTCTTCCCGGCGCTGCGCGAGCAGAGCGTCATGCTGGTGCGCGGCTTCCCGCTGCGGGCCTTCATCGCGCAGGTCTTCGGCAACTCGGGCGACGTGCAGAAGGGCCGCCAGATGCCGAGCCACCAGTCGGGCCGCGCCGTGAACCAGGTGAGCTGGTCGTCGTGCATCGGCCCGCAGCTGCCGCAGGCCGTCGGCGCGGCCTGGGCGATGCGCGCGAAGAAGAGCGGGGCCGTCGCCGTGGCGTTCTGCGGGGACGGGGCGACCAGCCAGGCCGACTTCCACTCGGCCATGAACTTCGCCGGCGTGTGGCAGGCGCCGTGCGTCATCGTCTGCCAGAACAACCACTGGTCCATCAGCGTGCCGACCGAGAAGCAGACGGCGTCGCGCACCCTCGCCGTCAAGGCCCGGGCGTACGGCATGCCCGGCGTCCGCGTCGACGGCAACGATCTCCTGGCGATGATGCGCGTGCTCGGCGAGGCCTGCGCCCGCGCGCGCTCGGGCGGCGGCCCGACCTTCGTCGAGGCCGTCACCTACCGGATGGGCGCGCACTCGACGAGCGACGACCCCTCGCGCTACCGCTCGCAGGACGAGGTCGACGCCTGGGGCCGGAAGGACCCGCTGGACCGCCTTCGCCGGCACCTCGTGCACCTCGGCAAGGTCAGCGACGCCGGCGACGCGGCGCTGGACCAGGAGCTGGCGGCGGAGATCGCCGCGGCCATCGACGAGGTCGAGCGCATGCCGCCCCCCGCGCGGGCGTCGCTCCTGGAAGACGTGTACGCGGAGCTCCCGTGGCACCTGCGCGAGCAGCTGGTCACCTTGCAGGAAACCGCGGCCGCGCCTACGCACGCGTGAGCGAGCAGCACCCTAGTCAGCAGCGCAGCTGGAGAGACCATGGCCAACAAGACCTACGACGCGATCGTCATCGGCGGCGGACCCGGAGGGTACGTCTGCGCAATCCGCCTCGGGCAGCTCAAGCAGAAGGTGCTCTGCGTGGAGAAGGAGGAGGTCGGCGGGGTGTGCCTGAACTGGGGCTGCGTCCCGAGCAAGGCCATCATCGAGACCAGCCACACCTTCGAGAAGGTCAAGGGCGGCGAGGGCTTCGGGCTGCTGGTCGACAACCCGCGCGTCGACGCCGGCAAGCTGCAGGACTGGAAGGACGGCATCGTCAAGCGGCTCACCAGCGGCGTGCGCAGCCTCTTCAAGACCAACGGCGTGGAGCTGCTCTACGGCGACGCGCGGGTGACCGGTCCGAGGACAGTCACGGTGAAGACGCGCGAGGGCGGGACGGAGACCCTCGAGGCCACCAAGGCCATCGTCGTCGCCACCGGCTCGTCGACCATCGAGATCCCCTCGTTCAAGTTCGACGGCAAGAAGGTGATCGGCGCCAGGGAGGCCGTGAGCCTGCGCGAGGTCCCGAAGCGGCTGGTGGTCATCGGCGGCGGCATCATCGGCATGGAGCTCGGCGGGGCCTACCAGTGCCTCGGGAGCGAGCTGACGGTGGTGGAGATGCTGCCCAGCGTGCTGACCGGCGTCGACGCCGACCTCGCGGCGGTGGTGGAGCGCCGCTACGCCAAGCACGGGGCGAAGATCCTGAAGAACGCCAAGGCCCTCGGCTACGAGGCGCAGAAGGACGGCTCGCTGGCGGTGCGCGTGGAGGTGGGCGGCAAGACCGAGACCCTGGTGGCCGACGTGGTCATCGTGGCGGTGGGCATGCGGCCCAACGGCGCGGGGCTCGGGCTGGAGGCGCTGGGCGTGAAGGTCGAGCGCGGCTTCGTGCCGACCGACAACCTGGGGCGCACCAACGTGGCGGGCATCTACGCCATCGGCGACTGCTCGAGCGTGCCCATGCTGGCGCACAAGGCCAGCAAGGAGGGCGAGGTGGTGGCCGAGGTCATCGCCGGCCACAAGGCGGCCAAGGACTGGGTGGCCATGCCGTCGGCCATCTTCACGGATCCGGAGATCGCGACCGTGGGGATGAGCGAGGAGCAGGCCAAGGCCAAGGGGATCGACGTGCGGATCGGCAAGTTCCCCTTCGCCGCGCTCGGGCGCGCGATGGCCCTCAACGAGACCGACGGGTTCATCAAGGTGGTGGCCGACAAGGCGACGCACGAGATCCTCGGCATCCACATCGTGGGGCCCGAGGCGACGGACCTCATCAGCGAGGGCGCGCTCGCGCTGGAGATGCACGCCTTCCTGGAGGACGTGGGCCTCACCGTGCACCCGCACCCGACCCTGGGCGAGGGGATGATGGAGGCGAGCCTGCACGCGCTGGGGCAGGCGATCCACGTGATGAATCGCGCGCAGTGAGGTGTGGGCGAGGGGTGGGCGGCGGCCCGGCTACCTCCGGCCCTTGAAGCCCATCATGTTCTGGACGGCGGCCTCGCTCTGCTCGGCGATCTCGCCCTGCTCGCGGGCGCGATCGGCGCAGTCCTCGCACATCTTTTTGGCCTTGCCGTCGACCTTCACCGTCACCAGCTGATCGGCCTCGTCACCGCACTGCTTGCACGTGGGCATGGCGCTCACCCTTTCGTAGGCTCGTCCTCGAACTCGGGGGGAGGGGCGCTGGGGGTGCGCAGGCGCGCGGGGCCCGAGCGCCAGGCCGCCACCAGCGCGTCGATGGCCTCCCGCGCCATCGCGCCGAGGTCGGGCCCGCCCGGACGCACCTGCAGCTCGTCGTGACCGGGGCGCACAACGACCACGCATCCCTCGCGGCGGTTCAGGGTGAAGCGGACGCGCCCCTCGCCGAGCTGCATCCACACCTCGTCGCCCGTCACGCTGCCCGTGGCGGCGATACGGTGCGCGCGGGCGAGCTCGAGCGCATAGGTGAGGGCGCTGCGAGCCTGGCCGAAGCCGATCTCCAGGGAGGCGGCGGAGTCCGGCAGGTAGCCCGCGGGCGTCTCCTTCACGAGCTCCTTCACCAGATTCCTGTGCCAGTCGTCCATACACGCGAGCATAGACGGAATCGGGCGCGTGTTACATTGAGTGCGCGGCACAAGGAACCCCGGCGCGCGGGGCGAGGACGAGGCGACCATGGGAATCTTCGACCGGATGGGCAAGGTCATCCAGAGCAACCTCAACTCGCTCCTCGACAAGGCCGAGGACGACAAGAAGCTCGTCGAGCTCAACCTCGAGGAGATGGACGTGCAGATCAAGTCCGGCCACCAGGAGGTCATCCAGGCCGTGGCCGCCGAGAAGCAGCTGCACAAGAAGGCGGACGACCTGCGGGCCGACGTCGACCGCTGGGACAAGCGGGCCGAGCTGGCGCTCAAGAGCGGCGACGAGGCCCTGGCCCGTGAGGCGCTCAAGCAGAAGAAGCGCGTCCAGGCCGAGGCCGAGACCGTGGAGAAGGCGCGCGCCGAGCAGCGCGACGTGGCGCTGCGCATGAAGGAGGAGCTCGAGCGCATGAAGGAGAAGCTCGCCGAGCTCAAGCTCCGCAAGGGCACCATCGTCGCCCGCGCGCAGCAGGCCCGCGGCGCCGGCTCCTCCGAGCAGCTCGGCTCCAAGGGCGGCTCGAGCGCGTTCGACAACTTCCGCCGCATGGAGGAGAAGATCGAGGGCCGCGAGGCCGAGGGCCAGGCCATGGCCGAGGTCGACGAGGCGCTCGGCAAGGGCGCGAAGACCGAGGACCTCGAGGCCAAGTTCCGCGAGCTGGAGCGGCAGGTCGGCGCCAAGGGCGACGGCGCCGGCAAGCCCAGCGAGATCGACGACGAGCTCGCGGCCCTCAAGAAGCGCATCCGCGTCTGAGATGTCACGGCACATCGTCGTCGCGTTCCGCATGGCCCCGGCGGGGATGACCCCCGGCCCGGAGGGCGCGTACCTCACCCGGGCGCGCTCGATGTGCGCGCGCGGCGAGGCGCTGGGCGGCCGCCTGGTGGCCTGGAGCGCGGCGCTCCTGGCGATGGCCTGGGACGACGACTCGCTCGAGGAGGCGCTGCTGCTGGGCACGAGCATCCGCGAGGAGTCGCTCTCCGCCGAGCGCGCGTGGAGCAGCGGGCTGGCCGAGGGCGAGCTCGAGCCGCTGGCGCCAGACGGCGCGCGCATGCAGCTGGCGTGGGGGCGGGCGCTGCTCTCGGCCGCGTCGCTGGCGCGCATCGCGAGGTCGGGCGAGCTGCTGGTCGACGGTGACGTGCGCGCCCTGCGCGCCGGGCAGCTGACGCTCCTCGGGGCGCGGGCGGCGACCGACGCCGGGCAGCGCGTCCGCGGGTGGCGGCTCGACCTCGAGCACCCCTGGAAGCGCGCCGTCGTCGAGAGCGCGGCGAGCGCGGACGTGACCGATCGCTACTTCGTGTTTCCGCCGCAGGGCGGCGCCTCGACACCCGACCTGAACGCGACGCAGGAGACGGCCGCCCTCGACTTCGTGCCGGACGATCTCTCGTCGTCCGAGGTCCTCGAGATCGTGGAGGCGGCCGGCGCGGCCCCCGTCGAGGCCCCTCCCGCCTCGCAGCAGCGCCCCGGCAGCCCGCTGGCCGACCGCGTCCGCCGGCTGGCGAGCGGCGGCGCGGGCCACGACGCCCCCGAGGCGCTGGCCGACCTGCGCCGCTCGCGCGCGGCCCTCGAGGGCGGGCCGCCGGCGGCGCGCTGCCAGGCCGCCCTGGCCCTGGCGATGACGCTGGCCATCGCGGGCAGGCCCGAGGAGGCGCTGCTCGAGGCGCTCGACGCCCTGGCCCGCGCCCGCGAGGCCCAGGACCCGAAGGCCGTCGGCGCCTCGATGGCGCTGCTGGCAAAGCTTTACGCATCGGCGGGGCACGCGGGCGAGGCCTCGGCGCTCCGGGAGTGCTCCGGGGCCTGAATGAGCGCGCCGTCCCTCTACCTCGGCGTCGACGTCGGCACCGCCAGCGTGCGCGCCGGGCTCTTCGACGCCCAGGGCGTGATGCACGGGGTGGCGACGCACCCCATCCGCCTCGAGCGCCCGGCCGACGACTTCGTCGAGCAGTCCAGCGACGACATCTGGGCGGCGTGCGGGTCGGCCGTGCGCGGCGCCCTGACGCAGGCCGGCGCCACCCCGCAGCAGGTGGCCGGGATCGGCTTCGACGCGACCTGCTCGCTGGTCGCGCTCGACGCGCACGACCGCCCCGTGTCGGTCAGCCCCACGGGGGACGACACCTGGAACGTCATCGTGTGGATGGACCACCGCGCGACCGCGCTCGCGGCGCGCATCAACGAGACCCACCACGAGGTGCTGCGCTACGTGGGCGGCGTGGTCTCGCCCGAGATGCAGACCCCCAAGCTGCTCTGGCTCAAGGAGCACCTGCCCTCGAGCTGGCGCCGCGCCGCGCGCCTGCTCGACCTGCCCGACTTCCTCGTCTACCGCGCCACCGGCGTCGACGTGCGCTCGCTCTGCACCACCGTGTGCAAGTGGACCTACCTCGGGCACGACGGGCGCGGCTGGCAGCGCGACTTCTTCGAGGGCATCGGCCTGGGCGACCTCGCGGCGGAGGGCTTCGCGCGCATCGGCACCCGCGTCCGGCCGATGGGCGAGCTGGCCGGTGGGCTCAGCGCGCAGGCCGCGCTGGAGCTCGGGCTCGTGGCGGGGACGCCGGTCGCGGTGAGCATCATCGACGCGCACGCCGGCGGCCTGGGGACCCTCGGCGCCTCGCTCGACGGCGCGCCGTCCACCCTCGCTTCGCTCGAGTCGCGCCTGGCGCTCATCGGCGGGACGTCGAGCTGCCACATGGCCGTCGCGCACGAGCCGCGCTTCGTCCCGGGGGTCTGGGGGCCGTACTACTCGGCCATGGTGCCCGGCATGTGGCTGGCCGAGGGGGGGCAGTCGGCGACCGGCGCGCTGGTCGACCACGTCATCTTCACGCACGCGCGCGGCGCGGCGCTGGAGGCCGAGGCCCGCGCGCGCGACACCACCGTGTACGCGCTCCTCAACGAGCGCCTCGACGTCCTCGCCGCGGGCGCGCCCTTCCCGGCGGCCCTCGCGCACGAGCTGCACGTCCTGCCCGACCACCACGGCAACCGCTCGCCCCGCGCCGACCCCACCCTGCGCGGCATGGTCTCCGGCCTGCGGCTCACCGACTCGGTCGACGCGCTCGCGCTGCTCTACCTCGCGACCGTGCAGGCCATCGCGCACGGGACGCGGCACATCGTCGACGTGCTGCGCGCCCACGGCTACCCCATCGACACCATCCTGGCCTGCGGGGGCGGCACCCGGAACCCCGTCTTCCTCCGCGAGCACGCCGACGCGACCGGCTGCCGCGTGGTCCTGCCCGCCGAGCCCGAGGCGGTGCTCCTCGGCGCGGCGATCCTCGGCGCCGTGGCCTGCGGGCACCGCGCCGGCATCGTCGAGGCGATGTCGGCGATGACGCGCGCGGGCCGGACCCTCGAGCCGTCGCGCGGAGACGTCGCGCGCTTCCACGACCGCAAGCACGCCGTGTTCCTCCGCATGCACGAGGACCAGCTCGCGTACCGGGAGATGATGCGATGAGAGCCGCAGAGTCGCAGAGGACGCAGAGGAGAGAGAGGTCCCGCGTCGTCTCCTCCCTTCCGGACCTCTGCGCCCTCTGCGCCTCAGCGGTTTCTCCGTTTCTCCTGCTTCTCGTCGTCCTGGTGCTCGTCGTGTCGCCGTCGGGCTGCAAGCGGGGCGGCAACTCGGGGGACGGGACGCCGCGGCTCACCATCGCGGTGGTGCCCAAGGGGACGACGCACGAGTTCTGGAAGAGCGTGCACGCGGGCGCGGTGAAGGCGGGGCGCGAGCTCGGCGTCGACGTGGTCTGGAAGGGGCCGCTGCGCGAGGACGACCTCAAGGAGCAGATCGACGTCGTGCAGTCCTTCGTCGCGCAGGGCGTGGGGGGCATCGTCCTCGCGCCGCTGAGCGACAAGGGCCTCGTCGGGAGCGTCAAGGCGGCCACGGCCGCGCACGTCCCGGTCGTCGTGTTCGACTCCGACCTCGCCGGCGGCGACTACGTGAGCTTCGTCGCGACCGACAACCAGGCCGCGGGCAAGACCGCGGGCGACACCCTCGCCGCCCGGGTCGGCAAGGGCAGCGTGGCCGTGCTGCGCTACCAGGAGGGGTCGGCCAGCACCGCCAACCGCGAGAAGGGCTTCGTCGACGCCATCCACGCGCACCCCGACGTCAAGCTGGCGAGCGACTCGCAGTACGGAGGCGCGACCACCGAGACCGCGGAGAAGGCCAGCGAGAACCTGCTGGCGTCGCTCCAGGCCGACTCGGGCGGGCTGCAGGGCGTGTTCGCGCCCAACGAGTCGACCACCTTCGGCATGCTCCTGGCGCTGCGCAAGGCCGGCCTGGCCGGCAAGACGCACCTCGTCGGCTTCGACGCCTCCGACAAGCTGGTGCAGGGCGTCCGCTCCGGGGAGATCGACGCCCTCGTCGTGCAGCGCCCCTTCGACATGGGCTACCTGGCCGTGAAGACCATCGTGGCGCACATCCACGGCGAGGGCGTCGAGCACCGCATCGACACGGGCTCCACCCTGGTCACCAGGGACAACCTCGACACGCCCGAGGTGCAGGCCCTCGTGAAGCCCGACCTCGCGAAGTGGCTGGGGCCGTAGGGCTACGCCACCACCCGGTCGCCCCCCTCCTTCTTCGCGCGGTACGCGTTCTCGTCGGCGCGGCGGAGCAGCGCCGCGACCGTGTCCGTCGCCGTCGCCACCGACACCCCCACGCTCGCCGTCACCGGACAGGCGGCGTCGAACTTCGCCGCCACGTCGCGCACGCCGCGGGCGACGCGGTCGGCCACGCCCAGCGCCTGCTCCAGCTCGGTGTCGGGCAGCACCAGGACGAACTCGTCGCCGCCGTAGCGCCCCGCCACGTCGGTCGTGCGCGTCGTCGCCCCGAGGGTCGCGGCGATCTCCTTGAGCAGCAGGTCCCCCCGCAGGTGGCCCTGCGTGTCGTTGACCCGCTTGAAGCCGTCGAGGTCGAGCATGACCAGCGCCAGCGGGTGGCCGCGCTTCACGCGCGCCAGCTCGTGCTGCAGGCACGAGAAGAGGTAGCGACGGTTGTACAGGTTGGTCAGCGGATCGCGCTGGCTGAGCTCCTCCAGCCGCGCGTTGACCTCCACCAGCTTCGCCTCGCGGTGCTGCACCGCGCGGACCAGGGCGGTGACGATGGCCGTGCACGCCGGCACGAAGATCGAGATGAACACCGACGCCAGCAGCGTGTGCACGAGCGAGGGCGGCCCCAGCACGGCGACCTCGGGCGCGTCCGGCGCGAAGGCCAGCCAGCCCGCGTGCTCGGTCCACACCAGCGCGTCGTACGCCGCCGCCCCCGTCAGCGCGAGCGTCCACGCCACGCGCCGGCCGGCGACGAGCGCGTTGGCCACGCCCGCGAACAGGTAGAGCGAGGCCATCGGCGTCACGACGCTGCCCAGGCCGTGCACCGTGTAGGTGAGCATGGCCAGGTCGAGGAAGCCCGAGAACAGCGTGCGCATGCGCCCCCCGATGTGCCGGCGGATGAGCAGCTGCTCGAGGCCGGCGATCGCGAGGTAGAGAAACCACATCCACAGGTGGCTGCGCGTCCGCGGGTAGAACGTGGGCAGCAGCACCAGCGCGGTCGCGCCGATCGCGAAGCGCGAGAGCGCTGCCCGGAACTTGAGCTCGTCCCGCGTCATCCCCGGTTGCCCGAAGTCTACACCCCTCACCCGGAGCTTGGCCGCCCCTCCGCGCGCGGGATATCACCAGCCGGTGGGCGCTCCGCGTGTGGTCCTGCGTGATCTGAGGAAGTCGTTCGGCTCCACGCCGGCGCTGGACGGGGTGGCGCTCGAGGCCGCCGCCGGGGAGGTGCACGCCGTCCTCGGCGAGAACGGGGCGGGCAAGAGCACGCTCATGAAGATCCTCGCGGGGGTCGAGGCTCCCGACGCCGGGACGGTCACCCTCGACGGCGCCCCCTGGACGCCCCGCGGCTCCGCCGACGCGCGCGCCCGCGGCCTGGCCATGGTCCACCAGGAGCTCGCCCTCTGCCCCCACCTCGACGTCGCCGCCAACGTCGCCCTCGGCATCGAGCCCGCCCGCCTCGGCTGGCTCCGCGCCCGCGAGCAGGCGCGGCTGGTCGACGCCGCCCTCGGCCGCGCCTTCGGCTCGCGCGCCGTGGACCCGCGCGCGCTGGCCCGCGACCTCTCGGTCGCCGACCGCCAGCTGGTCGAGGTCGCCCGCGCGCTCGCCACCGCGGACGCCACGGGCGGCGCCCTGCGCGTCCTGGTCCTCGACGAGCCCACCAGCAGCCTCGGCGCGTCCGACGTCGACCGCCTCTTCGGCCTCATCCGCGAGCTCGCGCAGGGCGGCACCACGGTCCTCTACGTCTCGCACTTCCTCGAGGAGGTCGCCCGCATCGCGACGCGCTTCACCGTGCTGCGCGACGGCAGGACCGTCGGCTCGGGCGACGTCGCCGCGACGGAGATGAGCGCCATCGTCCGCATGATGGCCGGCCGCGACATCGCCAGCGCCTTCCCCAGGACCCCGCGCACCCCCGGCGACGTCCTCCTGTCCGCGCGCGACCTCGCCGGGACGCGCCTGCCGGTCGAGGCCAGCTTCGAGCTGCGGCGCGGCGAGGTGCTCGGCATCGGGGGCCTGGTCGGCGCGGGGCGCACGGAGCTGCTCCGCGTGCTCTTCGGCCTCGACCGCGTGCGGCGGGGCGAGATCCGCGTGGGGGCGGCGGTCGGCCCGGCGTCCCCGGCGCGCCGGCTCGCGCAGGGCGTCGGCTTCGCCAGCGAGGACCGCAAGGGCGAGGGGCTGGCGACCTCGCTCTCGGTCGCCGACAACCTCACGCTCTCGCGGCCCGGCCCCTCGGGCTTCGGGCTGCCCTCCCGCTCGCGCCGCGACGCCGCCCGCTGGATCGAGGAGCTCGGCATCAAGTGCTCGGGGCCCGAGCAGCGCGTGGTGGAGCTCTCCGGGGGCAACCAGCAGAAGGTCCAGCTCGCGCGCCTGCTCCACCACGACGTCGACGTGCTCCTGCTCGACGAGCCGACGCGCGGCATCGACGTGGGAAGCAAGGCGCAGATCGCGGCGCTGGTGGACCGGCTCGCCGGCAAGGGCAAGGCCGTCGTCCTGGTGTCGAGCTGGCTGCCCGAGCTGCTGGGGATGGCCGACCGGATCGCGGTGATGTGCCGCGGCAAGCTCGGGCCCGCGCGGCCCGCCGCGGAGCACGACGAGGCCAGCCTGCTCTCCGAGGCGGTGGGGCTGTGAAGCGCCTCTTCGATCGCGCGGGGCTCGGGCCGCTCGTCGCCCTGGCCGCGACCTGGGCGCTCTTCGCCGCGCTCGCGCCGGCCACCTTCATGCGCGCCTCGAACCTGGTGACCATGGCGCGCCAGACCACGGTGGTCGCCATCGCCGCCGTCGGGATGACGCTGGTCATCGTCAGCGGCGGCATCGACCTCTCCGTCGGCTCGGCGGTCGCCTTCACCACGGTGGTGGTCGCCGCCACGCTCAGGGCCGGCCACGGCCCGCTCGTGGCCGTCGTCGCCGGCGTGGGCGCCGCCACCCTCAGCGGCCTGGTGTGCGGCGCCATGGTCGCGCGCCTTCGCATGGCGCCCTTCATCGTCACGCTGGGCGCCATGAGCATCCTCCGCGGCGGCGCCAAGGGCCTCGCCAGCGAGCAGAAGATCGACTGCGATCCGCGCGGGCTCGACCAGCTGCTCGCGCCGTCGGCCGGCTGGCCGCTGGTGCCGCCCGGCGTGTGGATGGCGGTCGCAGTCGCCGTCGCCGGGGGCCTGGCGCTGCGCTACACGCGCTTCGGCCGGCACCTCTACGCCGTCGGCAGCAGCGAGGCGACCGCCCTGGTCTGCGGGGTCGACGTGGCCCGCGTGAAGATCCTCGTGTACGCGCTGGCCGGCGCGCTGGCGGGCCTGGCCGGGGTGCTCGAGTTCTCGACGCTCACGGTCGGCGATCCGACCGACTCGATCGGCCTCGAGCTCGAGGTCATCGCGGCCGTGGTGATCGGCGGGGCGTCGCTGTCGGGAGGGGAGGGGACCGTCGCCGGGTCGATCGTGGGCGCCATGCTCATGGCCGTCATCCGCACCGGCTGCACCTTCGTCGGCGTGCACAACTGGGTGCAGGAGATCCTGACCGGCGCCATCATCGTCGTGGCCGTCGCGGTCGATCGCATCCGCCACCGGGCGCGGTAGCATCGCCGCGTGCGCCTCTCCGTCCTCTTCGCCGCGCTCGCCCTCGCCGCCTGCGCCGACAAGGTCCCTCCACCGGTGGCGCCCCCGCCCGCCGCCACGGGGCCGATCGACGCTGACCTCGCGTTCCTGCGTGCGCACGGCCCGGTGGAGGTGCTCGCCTCGCCCGGCGGCGGCCTCGTCGCCGTCTCGGCGCGCTGGCAGGGCCGCGTGATGACCAGCGCGGTCGAGCCGCACGGCGCGAGCCTCGGCTACGTCAACCGCCCCTTCCTCGAGGCAGGCAAGACGGGGACGCCCTTCGACAACTACGGCGGGGAGGACCGCTTCTGGCTCGGGCCGGAGGGCGGGCAGTTCGGCCTCTACTTCGCCCCGGGCGCACCCTTCGCCACGGGCAGCTGGCAGACGCCCCACGCGATGCAGGAGGGCGAGTGGGAGGTGACGTCGCGGAGCCCCACCGCGATCACCTTCGCGCGCACGATGCACGTGGAGAACTGGTCGCGCGCCACGTTCGACGTCGCCGTGTCGCGCACCGTGCGCGTGCTCGCCGGGGCCGAGGTCCGCGCGCGCTTCGGGGCCGCCCCGCCGGCGGGGACGAAGTGGGTGGCCTTCGAGAGCGACAACCGCATCACCAACGCGGGCACGCGCGCGTGGACGCGGGACACGGGGCTGCTCAGCGTGTGGATCCTCGGCCAGTACGCGCCCGCCGCCGACGCGCGCGTGGTCGTCCCGTTCGACGCGGCGGCCTCCGGCCCGGTGGTGAACGACGCCTACTTCGGCCCCATCCCGCCCGAGCGGCTGCGCGTGCACGCGCGCGAGGGCTGGCTCACGCTCGCCGCCGACGGGCAGCAGCGCGGCAAGATCGGCCTTCCGCCCGCGAGGGCGCGCCCGGTCCTCGGCAGTTACACGCCGGGCGCCGGCCTGCTCACGCTGGTCGCCTGCGAGCGCCCGGGGGAGGCCCCGGACGGCTACGTGAACAGCGCGTGGGCGCAGCAGAGCGAGCCCTACGCGGGGGACGTCGTGAACGCCTACAACGACGGCCCCCTCGCGCCGGGTCAGCCCTCCCTCGGCGGCTTCTACGAGATCGAGACCAGCTCGCCCGCCGCCGCCCTCGCCCCGGGCCAGTCCATGCGCCACGTGCACACCACGCTGCACGTCGTCGGCGACGCCGCGACGCTGGAGCCGCTCGCGAAGGGGGTGCTGGGGGTCGGGCTGAAGGACGTGGGGCGCTGAGCTCGGCTGCCGGTCCCGCGGCGCAGTCTCGTCTCCGTTCACGCCACGCTCGTTCCGGTCGGCCCCGGCGTCGTCTTCATGTGCCCCATCCCCCCTCTCGGGGCGGGGGGCCAGGGGGGTGGGGTGAATGTCGGCGGCGGCGGGGTGCGCAATGGACGTGAGCGCCGTTCCCAGCGACGTGAGCCGCCTTCCGTCGCACGTAACCCGCTTTCCCACCGACGTAACCCCCGTTCCCACCGACGTGAGCCGCCTTACCCCGGACACAAGCCGCTTTACCTCGCACGCAACGCGTGTTCCCACCGACGTGAGCCCCGCTACGGCGCACGTGAGCCGCCGTACGTCGGAGCGAACGCGCCTTGCGGCCCTCGTTCTCTACTTCGCCCGGCCCGCCCGCTGCAGCTCGCCGAGGTTGGTGCACCCGAGGGCCAGGCCGCCGTCGCACGCGCGCTTGTAGTAGGTCGCCGCCTTCGCGTCGTCCTGCGGCAGCCCGCGGCCGAGCTCGTACATGTGGCCGACGTTGTTGCACCCGGCGGCGTCCTTCATCACGCACGCCTTCACGTAGAGGCTCACGGCCTTCGCCGGGTCGCGCGGGATCTCGGCGCCGCGCTCGTAGAGGTTGCCCTCGTTGTCGCACGCCGAGGCGACGCTCAGCCCGCAGGCCTTCTCGTACAGGGGCAGGGCCTCGCGCTCGCTCTTCGGGACGCCGAGGCCGTTCTCGTACCGGTAGGCGAGGTTGTGGCAGCCCTGACCGCTGCCCCCGTCGCACGCGCGGCGGTAGAGCTCCATGCCGGCGGCCGGATCGGCAGGCGTGCCCCGCCCCGTGGACCGCATGAAGCCCAGGTTGGTACACGCGTCGGCGTTCCCGAGGTCGCAGGACTTCGTGAAGACCCGGACGGCGCGCGTGTCGTCCTGGGGCACGCCGGTCCCGTTCTGGAGATCGAGCCCGAGATCGTTACAGCCGTTGGGGCTACCGCCCTTGCAGGCCTTCTCGTAGAGGGCGGCGGCGCGTGCCACGTCCTGGGCGACCCCCTCGCCGCGCTGGAACAGCCGGCCCTCGTTGGCGCAGCCTGACGCAACCCCGTGGGCGCAGCCGCTCTCGTAGAGGGTGGCGGCCCTGGCCGGGTCGGGGTCGACCCCCCGACCGGTCTCGTAGTCCGCGCCCAGGTTGACACACTGCCCGAAGTCCCCCCCGGTGCAGGCCTCGTCGTGGAGGGTGAACCCCCTGTGGAATGCCTCGAACCCTGCGGAAGAAGAGGGTGCCGGGGACGCCTGCTCGGCGACTTCGACCGGATCGACCGATGGGACGGGCCCGGTCGTGTGCCCTGGCGTCTTTCTTGCGCGCGAGCACCCCGTGCCCAGCGCCAGCACGATCCCCGCCCAAACCACGACCCGGACGCTGGGACGGGCACGACTCACGGAATTACGGTACCTCATGAAGCGTCCGTCCACGTGGTACGTCTAAGACTGCGCCAGCATTCTCATGAGCAACCCCCAGCCGGTCGTGACACAACCCCTGCTGCCCCCGAACGCCCCCAAGGAGGGCGACGTCATCGCGGGGAAGTATCGGGTGGAGCGCCTCGTGGGGATGGGGGGCATGGGCGTGGTCGTGGCGGCGCGGCACCTCGAGCTCGACGAGCGGGTCGCCATCAAGATGCTCCTGCCGCACCTGCCTTCGACGGGCGAGCCGGCGGCGCGGTTCATCCGCGAGGCCAAGGCCGCCATCCGGATCAAGAGCGAGCACGTCGTCCGCGTGCTCGACGTGGGAAGGACCGAGACCGGCAGCCCGTACATCGTGATGGAGTACCTGGAAGGCTACGATCTGGCGCAGCTCGTCGAGCGCAGCGGGCCGCTGCCCGCGGAGGAGGCCGTCGAGTACGTGATGCAGGCGTGCGAGGCCATCGCCGCGGCGCACGCGCTCGGCATCGTGCACCGCGACCTCAAGCCGGCGAACCTCTTCCTCACGTCGTCGACCGACGGGATGCCGTGCATCAAGGTGCTCGACTTCGGCATCTCCAAGCTGTCCGAGTCGGCGTCGGGCACCACGCCTGGGCTGACCAGCACGACCACGGTGATGGGGACCCCCTGCTACATGTCCCCCGAGCAGCTGCGCTCGACGCGCGACGTCGACGGGCGCGCGGACATCTGGTCGCTGGGGGCCATCCTCCACGCGCTGATGACGGGCACGCCGCCCTACGACGGCGAGTCCAACGCCGACGTGTCGGCCAAGATCATCCGCGACGCCCCCACGCCGCTGCGCGAGCTGTGCCCCGACGCGACGCCGGAGCTCGAGGCCGCCGTGCTGCGCTGCCTGGAGAAGGACCCGGCGAAGCGCTTCCCCGACGTGGTGAGCCTGGCCGACGCCCTTTCGCAGGTGACGCCGCGGTCGTCGTCGAAGGCGGCGGCGACCCGGGTCGCGCGCATCGCCGCGGCGGTCGCGCCGACCATCCTGTCCGTCCCGCCGCCCGCCCAGCTGCCGCCCGCCGCGGTGGGAGGCGCCACGCCGGGGCCGACGCGCACCGCCAGCGCGTGGGGCGACACGCGCAGCGAGGAGAAGCGCGGCCGGAAGATCGCGGGAGTGGTCGCCGCGGCCGGCATCGCGGCCGGCGTGCTGGTGTTCGGGGTCCTGCGCTGGCAGGGGACGAGCGCGCCGACGGTCGCCGCGCCTCCGCCGCCCGCGAGCATCGCCACCGCCGTCCCCGCCACGGCGAGCGCCGTCGTGGTTGTGCCGCCTCCGTCGGTCACGGCCAGCGCCACGGTCGAGGTCGTCGCCTCGTCGCCCCCGGCCGTCAAGGTGCCCGTCTCGCGCGGGGGCGCGGTCCGCCCGGCTCCCACCGCGGACACGAAGGCCCGCACCGCGCCGAAGCCCACGAGCACCGCGAACCTCTTCGAGGGCCGCGAGTAGCCGTGCGCCCCCGTTGACAGGCGCGAGAGGCGACGCACACTGTCCGGCAAGCGCGTGGCGTGGTTGCCCGCGTTTCGTGACCCGCCGGGAGCGACGAGCCCCGGCCGAAAGGTAGAAATAACGATGCATCCCATGGCGTGGTGGCACGCGCGCAGAGGCGGCGCGTGCGGTGAAGGCGCGAGCTTCGGCTCGCATGGCGGCGGTCCCTGGCACGGAGGCCCCCCGGGCGGTCCGTTCGGGGGCGGCGGCGGCGGGGACGAGCTGGGAGGCGGCGCCTTCGGCGTGCGGCGCCCGCTGCGGTTCCTCGCGTACAAGCTCGACCTCGAGCAGGACCAGGTGACGGAGCTCGCGGCGATCCTCGCGGACCTGAAGACGGAGCGCGCCCAGGCCGCGGTCGACGAGCGGCGGTCGACGTCGGCGCTGGCCGACATCATCGCCGCCGAGGCGTTCGACGAGTCGAAGGCGAAGACCGCGACCGGCGAGCGCGTGAATAGCACGGCGCGCGTGGAGGAGGCGGTGGCGAAGGCCCTCGGCCGCATCCACGCCCTCCTCAAGCCGGAGCAGCGGGCGAAGCTCGCCTACCTCCTGCGCACCGGCGCGCTCAGCATGTGACCCCACACCCCCCGGCCCCCCGCCCCGCGAGCAGGGCGGGGGGTGCGTGAGCTACGAGGCCACGTTCCCCAGCCTCTCCAGAGCCCGCTCGATGCAGCCGGGGTCGATGGCGGGGATGGCGTGGCCGCACTTGCGCACGACCTCGAGGTGAGCGCCGGGCACCAGGCTCGCGATGAGGCGGCTGTTGTGCGGCGGGACGAGCACGTCCTCGTCCCCCGTCACGACGACCGTGGGGCACGTGATGTGCCGCAGGCGAGCGCCCGTGGAGTGCGTGGCGACGGCCGCGAGCTGCGCGAAGAACGACGCCGGGCGCATCGGCTCGGCGCGCATGGCCGCCGGCCACTGCGACAGCAGGTCGCGCGCCCGCGACGCGTCCTTCTTCGGCAAGAGCAGCCCCGCCATCGCGCGGCCCACGGCGGCCGGCGAGCGGAAGCGCGACGCGATGGGGAGCCCCAGCAGCGTGACCAGGGCGCTCGCCTGCGGGAGGCGCCCGTGCGGCAGGCCCGGCGTCGTCGCCAGCAGCACCAGGCCCGCCACCTTGTCCGGGTGCCGGAGCGCGACGTGCTGCGCGATCATCCCTCCCAGCGAGATGCCGACCACCACCGCCTTGCCCAGGCCGGCCGCGTCGAGCACGGCCGCGACGTCGTCGGCCAGCATGGCCATCCGGTAGGGGCCGCGCGGCTTGTCGCTGCGCCCGACGCCGCGGTTGTCGAGGACGACGACCTGGCGCGGCTTGCCGGCGGCCGCGATGCGCTCGGGCAGGTCGAACCAGAACCGCGAGGAGAGCCCGAGCCCCTGCACGAGCACCACCGGGGGCAGCGTGGAGTCCTTCGCGCTGGCGCGGACCTCGTAGTAGATGCGCACCCCGCCCGTGCTGGTCGCCAACGGCATGGTCGCGGGAGTAGCACGTGGTATCCATTCCGTCGTGCGTCCCTCCTTCGCGGCGGTGCTGCTCCTCGCGACCTCGCTGGCGGGCAGCTGGGTCGCCGGGTGTGGGTCTTCGGGCAAGGAGGACTCTGCACGGGCCGACGGCGGGGGCGCCGACGGCCCCGCCACGACGAGCAGCAGCGGCGGCTCGAGCGGAGGTGACGCGGGCGACGACGGCGGCATCGAGGTCGCGGGCGACGCGGGCTACCCGGCCTTCACGCCCGAGATGCCCCAGGTCGTCGACCAGGGCGGCCCGGTCCTCACGGCGCCGAAGATCGTCACGGTGACCTTCGCGGGCGACCCCAACGCCCCCACCATCCAGTCCTTCGACGACGCCATCGGCGCCTCCAGCTACTGGACCGTCCTCGCGGAGTACGGCGTCGGCCCGGCGATCAGCGCGGCCGCCGACCACGTCGTCGTGCAGACCGCGCTGACGACCGGCATCGACGTCAGCGACATCGACACGTGGGTCCAGACGCAGATCGACGGCGCCCCCGCCGACGGCTGGCCGGCGCCCGACACGCAGACCCTCTACGCCGTCTACGTCCCGGTCTCCGTCGCCCCCACCTCGGGCGGCCAGGACGCGTGCACCGCCTCCGGCGAGGGCTACCACTACGAGCTCAACTCCCCGGCCAGCGGCAACGGCGTGTCCTACGCGCAGATCCTCGAGGGTTGCTACATCGACGACCAGGTCCCGCTGCTGACCGACCTCATGGAGACCGCCTCGCACGAGCTGGCGGAGGCCTCGACCGACCCGTTCCCCGACAGCAACCCGGCGTACTACGGCTTCGACACGGATCACATCGCCTGGGAGGAGTGGAACGACTGGCAGGACGAGCTGGCGGACGCCTGCGAGTACTTCGACGAGGGCTACTTCCAGGGCGGCTCCGATCTGCCGTACATGCTGTCGCGCCTCTGGTCGAACGCGAGCGCCAGGGCGGGTCACGACCCGTGCGTCCCCGCGCCGGCCGGCGCCTACACCAACGTGTCGCCGCTCGACCTGGCGGGCATCACGGTCACGGCCTGGGACGGCAACACCACCAGCAGCGGCGCCAACGAGTACACGTCGCTGGCGACCAGGGGCTGGCGCATCGGCGTCGGCGCCACCGCGAAGGTCAAGGTCGGCTTCTACAGCGACGGACCGGCCGCGCCGTGGACGGTCCAGGCGGTGGAGGGCGACTGCTGCACCCCGGGCTGGCCCAGCGTGCTCACGGTGAGCCCCGCCTCCTTCAGCGGCAGCAACGGCGACGTGGTGGAGCTCACCATCACCGTCAACAAGGCCCCCAGCCCGGGGACCGCCGCGCTGCTCACCTTCCAGTCCGACGCCGGCGGCGGTATCCACCACTACATGCCCGTCATCGTAGGGACCTACTGAGCCATGCGACGCGCCGCGCAGGTCCTGCTGGTGATGGGCGCCCTGGCGGCCCCGGGCTGCAAGGGCCAGCCCATGGCGACCTCCGCCCAGTGCGAGGAGCTCTTCGACCGCTTCGTCGACCTCAAGCTCTCCGAGGACCCCTCCATCGCGCGCATCACGACCGACGACCGCGCGCGCCTTCGGGCCAAGATCGCCAAGGAAGTGATGAGCGACTCCGACGTGCAGCAGGTCAAGACCCAGTGCCTGACCGAGGTCACGGCGGCCGAGTACGCCTGCGCCATCAAGGCGGCCACCTCCAGGGAATGGAACGACTGCATCCAGTAGCCGCGCGCGCCCGCCCGCCGACACGTGCTAGAGAGCGCGCCGGTGAAGTTCGTCGACTCCTGCAAGGTCCGCATCATCGCCGGCAACGGCGGCAACGGATGCGTCGCGTTCCGGCGGGAGAAGTACGTCCCCTTCGGCGGCCCCGCGGGGGGCGACGGCGGCAAGGGGGGGGACGTGGTCTTCGTGGGCGACGAGGGCAAGACCACGCTGCTCGACGTCGCGCTCACGCGCACGCTGCAGGGCGCTCGCGGCGAGCACGGGCGCGGCAAGGACCAGTACGGCAAGGGGGGGGAGGACCTGGTCGTCGGCGTCCCCGTGGGCACGCAGGGCTACGACTTCGAGACCGGCGAGCTGCTCTTCGACGTCGACGCCGGCGGCAAGCGCGTGGTCGTGGCGCGCGGCGGCCGCGGCGGTCGCGGCAACATCCACTTCGCCACGCCCTTCGATCGCGCCCCCCGCCGCGCCGACCCCGGCGAGCTGGGAGAGGACAGGACCGTCCGCCTCGAGCTGAAGGTCATGGCCGACGTGGGGCTGCTCGGCTTCCCCAACGTGGGCAAGAGCACCTTCATCCGCGCCGTCTCGCGGGCGCGGCCCAAGGTCGCCGACTACCCGTTCACCACCCTCATCCCGCACCTGGGCGTCGTCGCCGTGGCGGAGGAGAAGAGCTTCGTCCTGGCCGACATCCCGGGCCTCATCCCGGGCGCCGCCGAGGGGGCGGGCCTCGGCATCCGGTTCCTCAAGCACGTCCAGCGCACGCGCGTCCTGCTCCACCTGGTGTCGCTCGACCCGGGCGAGGGCCGCGAGCCCATGGCGGACTTCGACGCCATCCACGCCGAGCTCGCGAAGTTCGATCCCGCGCTCGCGCGCCTGCCGCAGGTGGTGGCCATGAGCAAGGCCGACCTGCCGGACGTGAGGGAGGCCTACAAGACCGCGAAGAAGAAGTTCAAGAAGCGCGGCCTCGACCTCCACCTGGTCTCGGCCGCGACGGGGGAGGGGGTTCGCGAGCTGCTCTTCGAGCTGTACGCTGTCTCGCATGGCGAGAAGAAGCAGCCGGAGGAGGCCCCCGTGCGTCCGAAGGCGAAGGCTCGCAAGCCCAAGTAGGCCGTGAGCGACAAGACCGAGGCGGCGAGCCCGCGCAGGCTCCGCAAGGCGCGGGAGGAGGGCGACAGCGGGGCGAGCGCGTACGCGGCGCACGCGGTGGCGTTCGTGGCGGCGGTCGCGGTGGTGCCCGCGGCGGTGAGGGCGCTGGCGACGCACGCGGCGGACGACCTGCGCGGCGCCATCGCCGGTGCCGCCACGCACGGCGGCGCGCGCTTCGAGCCGACGTCGCTGGCGACGGCGGTGCTGGCGCTGTGCCTGCCGGTGCTGCTGGCCGCGGGCCTGGCGGGCGCGGTCGCGCACGCGGTGCAGACGGGGGGCGCGGTGGCGAGCAAGCGGCTCGCGCCGAAGCTCGAGCGGCTCGACCCGCTGGCCGGCCTCGGCAACCTGTTCACGGCGACCCGCGCCTTCGCCGTCGTGCGCGCGCTCTTCGCGGGGGCGGTGGTGACCTGGCTTGCCGTGCGCGGCCTGGGCGATCACCTGGTCGATCTGGCGCGCCTGGGCGGTCGCCCCGCGTGGGTGGGCCCGGTCGTGGCGGAGGTGGCGGGGGCGCTGGCGTGGCGCGCGGCGCTGGTGGGGCTGGCGCTGGGTGCGCTGGACCTGGTGGTGACGCGCGGGGCGTGGCTGCGGAGGCTGAGGATGACGAAGGAAGAGGTGAAGCGCGAGCACCGGGACGCGGAGGGCGACCCGCAGCAGAAGGCGGCGCGCGAGCGCGCGTACCACGAGCTGCTGGCGCAGGCGACGGTGGCGAACGTGCGGACGGCGACGGTGGTGGTGGTGAACCCGACGCACCTGGCGTGCGCGCTCCGCTACGACGAGAAGGAGGGTGACGAGGCGCCGGTCGTGCTCGCCAGCGGCGAGGGCGAGCTCGCGCAGCGCATCGTGCGCGCGGCCGAGGACTGGGGCGTCCCCGTGGTCCGCGACGTGCCCCTGGCGCGCGCGCTCGTCGAGCTGCAGCCGGGCGACGTCATCCCCGAGGCGCTCTACGAGGCCGTGGCGGAGGTGTTGAGGGATCTGTGGGAGCAGAACCCCACCCCTGGGCGAGGTTAGGAGCGGCGCGTCGGCGAGCTAGCCCACCTTCCCCATCACCCTCACCCTGAACCCGAGCTCCTGGCTCAGGGCGACCATCTCCTCGAAGACGTCGCTGTAGCCGACCGCCACGTGGTTCGACAGGTAGTGCGCCATCAACGTGTCGCGCGAGATGCCCAGGTCCGCGACCATCAGCGGCCACTCGCGGGTCGTCCCCTCCCACCAGGCGTCGCGCACGTCGGGCGGGAGCTTGACCACCTCGCCGCGGCCGACGTCCATCCACAGCGCGCCGCCCTTGATGTACGCGCGCGCCCAGGTCATCGGCCCGGGGAGGCTCTCGCCGGCGAAGGTGCCGCCGGGGGTGGGGAAGTAGAGCGCGGGCTGCCGCCACGAGTGGACGCCGCGCAGCGTGTCCGGCTCGTGGTTGAAGGCGTACGCCCCGCACGAGCCGCTGTTGAGCAGCACCCACAGGAAGCGCCCGTCGTGCACCTTGCCCCAGCGCACGTCGTGGAACATCACCGCGGGGTGCAGGCCCTTCCTCGCGAGCAGGCGCTTGAGCATCTCCATGGGCACCACGTTGCCCTGGTCGGCCTCGGTCGCCGTCGCGATGGGCGCGCCGCTCGACTCGGGGCGGCAGCTCGAGTTGAGCAGGCCCTCGGCGAAGTCGCTGGGCGGCCGCAGCGGGATGAGGCCCAGCTGGTACTGCCAGCCGATGCAGTCGGCCTTGAACTCGGCGGCCAGGTCGACGACGACGAGGTAGTCGCGGAGCTGCTCGCGCGTCGCCTTCTCGTCGAAGTCCTCCGCTCCCATCGGCGCGCCCTTCGCGCGCTCGCCCCAGTGGAACGTCACGCCGCGGTCCTTCACGAAGCGCAGCGCGTCGTCGATGCGCCGCTCCTCGATGCGCCGCCCGCGGTCGAGGATCCACGCCTGATCGATCTTGTGCTCGGTGAACCCGTGCGGGTTGAGCAGGCGCGGCCCGAAGTAGCCGTTGATCATCCCCATCGAGGTGTCGCCCAGCATCATCACCAGCACGCGCCGCCGCCGGATCTCGTCCGCCGCCGCCCGCGCGAGCTTCTGCGCGGCGGCCGAGACGGGGGCCGAGTAGCCGAGCTCGTCCTCGGCGTAGGCGATGCGCCCGGTCTGGCACCACTCGTCGAGGCGGCCCATGAACGCGGGGTCCTTCGTCCAGTCCGGCGCGTCGGTCCACGCGCGCGCGTGCGCCCGGCCGAGCGACTCCAGGCACGCCCCCGTGTTGAGCAGCCCCACGAGCCCCGGCCACTGCCCGCTGAAGTTGCTGGCGAGCAGCAGCGGGTTGTCCTTGCCCACGACGCCGTCGGTCGTGTGCGGTCCGTACAGCCAGTGGACGCAGACGCCCACCATGGGATCGTCCACCGGCCCGAGCTTCTCGATGGCCTCGTGCGGCTTCGCGAGGAAGCCGGGCACGCGGTAAGGCGTGCGCCCGAGGTGACGGAGCGCGGCCTCGAGCTGGACGGTGGCCCCCTCGACGCTGGGGAGCGCGAGCTCGTTGGGCTTCGCGCGCGCGTCGCCGGGCCAGAAGATGGCGACCTTCTTCGACATGGCCCGGCAGGGTAACGCAAACCCCGACGCGAACCCTACCCTCTAGGAGGCCGCGGTGGATTGCCCTTCGGGCAAGTCTTTGAGCCCGTCCTGACCACTTGCCCGCAGGGCAATTCCCTACGGGTTCCTAGGCGACGACGCCGCCGCCGACCGGGAGCTGCTCGCGGGTCAGGTTCCGCACGCTGCCGTCCTGGACGAGGACGTCGTCCTCGATGCGCACGCCGCCGAGCGGGGCCAGCGCGTCGACCGCGGTCCAGTCGACCAGCGCCGCCGCGGGGCCGGCGCGCAGCTCGGCCATGAGCGCGTCGATGAAGTAGACGCCCGGCTCGATGGTGAAGACCTGCCCGGTGGCGACGTCGCTCGTGTTCCGCAGGAAGGGGTTGTCCGCCCGGGGCGCCCGCAGGGCGCAGCCCACGTCGTGCGTCTGCAGGCCCAGCGAGTGACCGAGGCCGTGCGGGTAGAACGCCCGGGTCACCCCGCGCGCCACCGCCTCCTCCGCCGAGCCGCGCACCACGCCCACCTCGCGCAGCACCGCGCCCACCTGGCGGTGGGACTCGTCGTGGAGCTGCTCGTAGGGCATCCCGACCTTCACCGCCGCCGCCAGCCGCTGCTGCATGGCCTCCACCCCGGCCACCAGCGCGGCGAACGCGCTCGCCGAGGCGCCCGTGCCCTTCGTCCAGGTGCGCGTGATGTCGGCAGCGTACCCGCGGCAGGTCGCCCCCGCGTCGACCAGCAGCGACTCGGCGGCGCGCGCCGGGGCCGTGCGGCCGTAGGCCACGTGGTGCAGCGTGGCCGCGTTCGGCCCGAGGGCGACGATGTTCTTGTATGGAGTCTCCCAGTCGTCCTGCGCGGTGGCTTTCAGGTAGAGCAGGTGAAGGTCGAGCTCGGACAGCGCGCCCGCGCGGAAGGCGTCGCGCAGGGCCTCGTGCCCCACCCGCGCGCGCCGGTTGGCCTCGGCCAGGCAGGCGACCTCGTAGGGGGTCTTGATCGTCCGCAGGGCGTCGAGCGCCTTCACCAGCCGGGCGGGTCCGTCGAGCCCCTCCCCGACGAAGGCCACCTTGCCGCCGCCGTGATGCTGCCTCGCCTCGGCCGCATCCCGGACCGGCTTCACCTCGAAGGCCCTGGCGAAGGCCTCCGTCTCGGGGGCCGCCGGCTTCTCCCAGAAGCTCGTGGCAGCGCTGCGGAGGAGCACCGCTCTGCGCCCGGGCCGGACCACGACGGCACAGTCCGGCTCGGCGAGCGGCACCCAGTGCTGAAAGTGCGGACAGGGCCGCAGGGGCCAGTACGCGTCGTCGAACTCGCTCTTCTTCGCCGGCGTCCCCGACTCCAGCACGACGGCGTCCCAGCCTTGCTCGGTGAGGATGTGCCCCACGCGGCGCTCGAGGTCGGCGACGTGGTCGAGGTAGAGGCTGTCCAGGCTGTCGGTGCTCACGAACGCCAGGCTAGTACGCGGGAAATGGGGGTGGGAGGCGTTTACAACCCCGCCAGGGCCTGCTATGGCCTGCGCGCTCGTTGGCGCTGTCATTGTCGGGCATCGACGAGACGAGGCGTGCTGAAGCGTCTGCGCCCATGCAGGCGGCCAACCACTCGAAACTAAACGAGAGGTTCGCATGAAGTCCATCAAGGCGCTGCTCGGAACGGTAGCGCTTCTCGTGCTCACGCTCTTCGGCGGAACGGCGTTCGCGCAGGTGCGCGGGATGTCCCCCGTCATCGCTCCCCCCATGCCGGGTGTTCACCACGGCGGCGGGGAGGACTCCCTGCGCATCCCGGACGGCCTCGACACCCAGATGTTCTTCGGGATGCCGGCCAGCCACCTGCTCCTCAGCGGGCTCGTGGTGTGCGCTCTGGGCATGGCGTTCGGCATCGTCATCTTCTTCCAGCTGAAGAACGCGCCCGTCCAAAAGTCGATGCTCGAGGTCTCCGAGCTCATCTACGCGACGTGCAAGACCTACCTGTTCACCCAGGCCAAGTTCCTCGGCCTGCTGTGGCTCTTCGTGGGCACCGTCATCGCCGTCTACTACGGCGTGCTCAAGGGCGAGCCCATCGGCACCGTCGTCATCATCCTGCTCTTCAGCATCCTCGGCATGGCCGGCAGCGCGCTCGTCGCCCTCTTCGGCATCCGCGTGAACACCTTCGCGAACAGCCGCACGGCGTTCGTGGCCCTCCGCGGCAAGCCGTTCCCGGTCTACGCCATCCCGCTCAAGGCCGGGATGAGCATCGGCATGCTCCTCATCAGCATCGAGCTCGCCTTCATGCTGGGCATCCTGTGCCTGGTCCCGCACGAGTACGCCGGCAAGTGCTTCATCGGCTTCGCCGTCGGCGAGTCGCTGGGCGCCGCGGCCCTCCGCGTCGCGGGCGGCATCTTCACGAAGATCGCCGACATCGGGTCGGACCTCATGAAGATCGTGTTCAAGATCAAGGAAGACGACGCGCGCAACCCCGGCGTCATCGCCGACTGCACGGGCGACAACGCGGGCGACTCGGTCGGCCCCAGCGCCGACGGCTTCGAGACCTACGGCGTCACCGGCGTCGCGCTCATCGTGTTCATCCTGCTGGCGGTCCAGAGCCCCGACGTGCAGGTGAAGCTGCTCACGTGGATCTTCGTGATGCGCATCCTGATGATCGTCTCCAGCGCCTTCAGCTACCTGGTGAACGAGGCCATCGCCAAGGCGCGCTACGGCAGCGTCGACAAGATGAACTTCGAGGCGCCCCTCACCCAGCTGGTGTGGATCACCTCGATCGTCTCCATCATCTTCACCTTCGCGGCGTCGTACGTCCTCATCCCGCTGCTGGCGGGCGACGACACCCAGTGGTGGAAGCTCTCGGCCATCATCACCTGCGGCACCCTGGCCGGCGCCATCATCCCCGAGCTCATCAAGGTCTTCACCTCGACCGAGAGCGCGCACGTCCAGGAGGTCGTCACCTCCTCCAAGGAGGGCGGCGCGTCGCTCAACATCCTGGCCGGCCTCACCGCCGGAAACTTCAGCGCCTTCTGGTTCGGCATGGTGCTGCTCGCCCTCATGGGCACGGCCTACTTCATCAGCCAGATGGGCCTGGGCGCGACCATGACGGTCGGCAACATGGACGTCTCGCCGGTGTTCGCCTTCGGCCTCGTGGCCTTCGGCTTCCTCGGCATGGGCCCGGTCACCCTCGCGGTCGACAGCTACGGTCCGGTCACGGACAACGCGCAGAGCGTCTACGAGCTGTCGTGCATCGAGACCGTCCCCAACATCAAGGAGGACGTGAAGAAGGAGTTCGGCTTCGACCTCGACTTCGAGCGCGCCAAGCACATGCTCGAGGAGAACGACGGCGCCGGGAACACCTTCAAGGCGACGGCCAAGCCGGTGCTCATCGGCACCGCCGTGGTCGGCGCGACGACGATGATCTTCGCCATCATCGTGCTGCTCACCGACGGCCTCACCAACCCGGACAAGATCCAGAAGCTCTCGCTCCTGCACCCGCCCTTCCTGCTCGGCCTCATCGCCGGCGGCTCGGTCATCTACTGGTTCACCGGCGCCAGCACGCAGGCGGTCAGCACCGGCGCGTACCGCGCGGTCGAGTACATCAAGGCCAACATCAAGCTCGAGGGCGCCGAGAAGGCGTCGATCGAGGACTCGAAGAAGGTCGTCGAGATCTGCACGACCTACGCGCAGAAGGGGATGTTCAACATCTTCCTCGTCGTCTTCTTCGGGACGCTGGCCTTCGCCTTCCTCGATCCCTTCTTCTTCGTCGGGTACCTCATCTCCATCGCCCTCTTCGGCCTCTTCCAGGCCCTCTTCATGGCCAACGCCGGCGGCGCCTGGGACAACGCCAAGAAGATCGTCGAGGTCGAGCTGAAGCAGAAGGGCACGCCGCTGCACGACGCCTGCGTCGTGGGCGACACGGTGGGCGATCCATTCAAGGACACCAGCAGCGTGGCCATGAACCCCATCATCAAGTTCACGACGCTCTTCGGCCTGCTCGCCGTCGAGCTCGCGAACGACGAGGCGCACCCCATCGCGCGCCAGACCACGGCCGTCGTGGCGGCCCTCTGCTTCGCCGTCATGATCTTCTTCGTGTGGCGGAGCTTCTACGGGATGCGCATCGAGGCGGGCATCAAGTCCGAGGCCGCGCCGCCCGAGGCGAAGCCCCACCCCGCGGAGTGAGCCCTGACCCTCAAGGTCGCAGACCTGGTCGGCGCGATGGAGGACATCGCGCCGGCCCGCTTCGCGGCCTCGTGGGACAACGTGGGGCTGCTGGTCGGTGACGCCGCGCGCGACGTCGCGCGCGTGCTGCTCACCATCGACTGCACCTCCGCCGTGCTGGCGGAGGCGGCGGCGGCGGGCTGTGACGCCATCGTCTCCTACCACCCCCCCATCTTCGAGGGGCAGAAGCGGCTACTGGCCGGCTCGATCGCCTTCGAGGCGGCGCAGTCCGGCATCGCGCTCTTCAGCCCCCACACGGCGCTCGACGTCGCCGACGGGGGCACCAACGACGTCCTCGCGGACGCGCTCGGCATGACCGGTCGCGCGCCCCTCCGGCCGCTGGAAGGCCGCGACGGCGAGCTCAAGCTCGTGACCTTCGTGCCGGCCGAGCACGTGGAGGCGGTCGCCCGCGCGGTCTTCGCCGCGGGGGCGGGACACATCGGCAGGTACTCGTCGTGCAGCTTCCGCGCCCCCGGGACCGGCACGTTCTTCGGAGGCGAGGGGACGCACCCCGCGGTGGGTGAGGCCGGCCGCCTGGAGGAGGCGCCCGAGCTGCGCCTGGAGACGGTCGTGCCGGTGGGGCGGGTGGATGCGGTGGTCCGCGCCCTGCGCGGCGCGCATCCGTACGAAGAGCCGGCGTTCGATCTCGTGCGCCTCGCGTCCCCTCCGGCGCGCCACGGCTACGGGCGGATCGGGAGCGTGGGTCCCGCCCGCCTGGAGGCGCTGGTCGAGCGGGTGAAGACGGCGCTGGGGGCGCCGCACGTGATGGTCGCCGGCGACGTCGACCGCGCAGTGTCGCGCGCGGCGGTGTGCGCGGGGAGCGGCGGCGAGCTGCTGGGCGACGCCCTCGCGGGCGGCGCGGGCCTGTTCCTGACGGGCGAGGTACGTCACCACGACGCCCTGCGGGCCCTCGCGGCGGGCATGGCGGTCATCGCCACGCGCCACTCGACGAGCGAGCGCGCGGTCCTCGCCCCGCTGGCGCGGCGGCTCGAGGAGCGGCTGCCCGGCGTCGCCGTCACCGTGAGCCGCGAGGACCGGGATCCGTTCGAGGTCGTGTAGCCGGCTTGACGCCGCAGGCCGCCGGGGCCACATTGCATCGACGTATCGGGATACGAGGATGAAGGAAGCATGGCAGCCTGCACCCTGGCCACCGCGGTCGACACGCTCCAGCTCATCGGCGAGCCCACGCGCGTCCGCCTGCTGACGCTGCTGGCCACGCAGGAGCTCACCGTCGCCGAGATCGTCGCCGTGACCCAGCTCGCGCAGTCGAGCGTCTCCACCCACCTCGGCAAGCTGCGCGAGGCCGGGCTGGTGCGCGACCGCAAGAGCGGCCCCTCGACGTTCTACGCGCTGAGCGACGGCACCATGCCCCCCGCCGCGCGGCGCGTGTGGGAGCTGGTCCGCGGCGAGGTGCACGACACCGTGCTCGAGGGGGACGCCGAGCGCGCGGACCGCGTGGTGCGCGCCCGCGGCAAGGCTGCGGGCTGGCCCGACGCCGTGGCGGGGGAGATGGAGCGGCACTGGTCCCCGGGTCGCACCTGGGAGTCGCTGGCGCGCGCCGTGGCGGGGCTGGTGAGGCTGGAGGACGTCGTCGACATCGGCTCGGGCGACGGCTCGGTGGCGCAGCTGCTCGCCCCCCGCGCCCGCAGCTGGACCTGCGTCGACCGCAGCGAGCGCGTGCTCGCGGCGGCGCGCGCCCGCCTCTCGCGCGCGAAGCACGTGCGCTTCGTCACCGCCGACGCCGCGGCCCTGCCCGCGGACGACGGGTCCTACGACACGGCGCTCCTCTTTCACGTGCTCACGCAGCTCGAGCAGCCGGCGCGCGCGCTGGCCGAGGCCGCCCGCGTCCTGCGGCCGGGGGGCACCCTCGTCGCCGTCACCCTCGACGCCCACGACCAGGCCGAGACCACGGCGGCCTACGGAGACGTCCACCCCGGCTTCGCCCCTGCGGCGCTGAGGCGCCTGCTGACGCGCGCCGGGCTCGAGGTGCAGACCTGCGAAGTGACCAGCCGCGACGCTCGCCCGCCATGCTTCCGCGTGGTGACGGCCGTCGCCATCAAGCCCCGAGGAGGCCAGGCATGAGCGACACCGAGACGACTCTCCGCGAGCTCCTGGGCCGACGCATCCTGGTGCTCGACGGCGCGATGGGGACGATGATCCAGCGCCGCGGCCTCACCGAGGCCGACTTCCGCGGGTCGCGCTTCGAGCGGCACCCGAACGACCTCAAGGGCAACTTCGACGTCCTGGCCCTCACGCGGCCCGACGTCCTGCGCTCCATCCACGACGCCTACTTCGAGGCCGGCGCCGACATCGCCGAGACCAACACCTTCGGGGCCACCCGCATCGTCCTCTCCGAGTACGGGCTGGAGGACACGGCCTTCGAGATGAACGTCGCCGCCGCCCGGGCCGCCCGCGAGAGCGCGCTCGAGTGGACCCGGCGCACCCCCGGCAAGCCCCGCTTCGTCGCCGGGTCGATGGGGCCGCTCAACAAGACCCTCTCGCTCTCCCCCAGCGTCGCCGATCCCGGCTTCCGCGCCGTGACCTTCGACCAGGTCCGCCTGGCCTACGCCGAGCAGGCACGCGGCCTGGTCGAGGGCGGCGTCGACCTGTTGCTGGTGGAGACCATCTTCGACACCCTCAACGCCAAGGCCGCCCTGGTCGCCATCGAAGAGGTCTTCGAGGAGCTGGGGACGCGCCTGCCGCTCATGATCTCGGTCACCATCACCGACAAGAGCGGGCGGACCCTCTCCGGCCAGACGGTGGAGGCGTTCTGGGTCTCGATCGCGCATGCCCGTCCCCTCTCGGTGGGCGTGAACTGCGCCCTCGGCGCGGCGGAGATGCGCCCCTACGTCCAGGAGCTCTCCGCCATCTCCGACGCCTTCGTCAGCTGCTACCCCAACGCCGGCCTCCCCAACGCCTTCGGCGAGTACGACGAGACGCCCGAGACCACCTCCGCGCTGGTCCGGCAGCTGGCCGACGAGGGCCTGGTGAACATCGTCGGCGGCTGCTGCGGGACGACGCCGGATCACATCCGCGCCATCGCCGCCCGCGTCGAGGGCGCGACCCCGCGCACGCCGCCGCGCCGCGACCACCTCACCCGCTGGTCCGGCCTCGAGGCCCTGGTCGTCCGCCCCGACTCGAACTTCCTCATGATCGGCGAGCGCACCAACGTCACCGGCTCCAAGCGCTTCGCCGAGCTGGTCAAGGCCGGCGACTACCCGAGGGCCATCGAGGTCGCGCTCGACCAGGTGAGGGGCGGCGCCAACATCCTCGACGTCAACATGGACGAGGGGATGCTCGAGGGCGAGCGCGCCATGACCACCTTCCTCAACCTGCTGGCGGCCGAGCCGGAGATCGCGCGCCTGCCGGTCATGGTCGACAGCTCCAAGTGGAGCGTCATCGAGGCCGGCCTCAAGTGCCTTCAGGGCAAGGGCATCGCCAACTCGATCAGCCTCAAGGAGGGCGAGGCGGACTTCCTGGCCAAGGCCCGAAAGCTCCGGCGCTACGGCGCCGGGGTGGTGGTCATGGCCTTCGACGAGCAAGGCCAGGCCGAGACCGTGGAGCGCAAGGTGGGCATCAGCCGCCGCGCCTACGATCTGCTCACCCGGCAGGCGGGCTGGGAGCCCTGCGATCTGGTGTTCGATCCCAACATCCTCGCCATCGCCACCGGCATCGAGGAGCACGCCGGCTTCGCGCGCAACTACATCGAGGCCACCCGCATCATCAAGGACACCTGCCCGGGCGCCAAGGTCTCGGGTGGCGTCAGCAACCTCTCCTTCTCGTTCCGCGGCAACAACCTCCTGCGCGAGGCCATGCACTCGGCCTTCCTCTTCCACGCCATCCGCGCGGGGATGGACATGGGCATCGTCAACGCGGGCCAGCTGGTGGTCTACGAGGACATCCCGAAGGACCTGCTCGACCACGTCGAGGACGTGATCTTCGACCGCCGTCCGGACGCCACCGAGCGCCTGGTCGTCCTGGCCGAGACGGTGAAGGGGCAGGGGAAGAAGAAGGAGGTCGATCTCGCCTGGCGCGACGCGCCGGTCGCAGCGCGCCTGTCGCACGCGCTGGTGCACGGCGTGGTCGAGTTCGTGGAGGTCGACGTGGAGGAGGCGCGGCAGAAGACCACGCGCCCGCTCGACGTCATCGAGGGGCCGCTGATGGACGGCATGCGCGTCGTGGGCGACCTCTTCGGCGCGGGCAAGATGTTCCTGCCCCAGGTCGTCAAGAGCGCGCGCGTGATGAAGCGCGCGGTGGCCTACCTGCTGCCCTTCATGGAGGAGGAGAAGGCGCGCCTCGGCCTGACCGAGCAGAAGAACGGCAAGGTGCTGCTCGCCACCGTCAAGGGCGACGTCCACGACATCGGCAAGAACATCGTGGGCGTGGTCCTCGGCTGCAACAGCTACGACGTGGTCGACCTCGGCGTCATGGTGCCGTGCGACAAGATCCTCCAGACGGCCATCGAGCAGAAGTGCGACGTGGTGGGCCTCTCGGGCCTCATCACGCCCTCGCTCGACGAGATGGTGCACGTCGCCCGCGAGATGAAGCACCGCGGGATGACGCTCCCGCTGCTCATCGGCGGCGCCACCACCAGCCGCCAGCACACCGCCGTCAAGATCGCCCCCGAGTACGACGGCCCCATCGCGCACGTGCTCGACGCCTCGCGCGCCGTGTCCACCGTGTCCTCGCTGCTCGACCCGAAGCAGAAGGACGCCTTCCTCGCCCAGACGCGCGCCGACCACGAGCAGCTGCGCCGCCTCCACGCGCAGAAGCGCGCCAAGCCGCTGGTCCCCCTCGCCCTGGCCAACGAGCGCCGACCCCGGGTCGCGTTCGACGCGCAGACCGTGTCGCGTCCGGCCTTCACCGGTCTGCGCACGCTCCAGGACATCCCGCTCGGCGAGATCGTCGACTTCATCGACTGGACCTTCTTCTTCACGGCCTGGGAGCTGGCCGGCAAGTTCCCCGCCGTCCTCGACGACCCGCGCCACGGCACCGCCGCGCGCGAGCTCTACGACCACGGTCGCGCCCTGCTGACGCGCATCGTCCGCGAGAAGAAGCTCGTAGCGCGCGCCGCCTACGGCCTGTGGCCCGCGCAGAGCGAGGGCAACGACATCGTCCTCTTCCAGGACGAGTCGCGCGCCGCCGAGGTCGCGCGCTTCTGCATGCTGCGCCAGCAGCAGGACCGGCCGGAGCCGGAGCCGTACCGGTCCCTGTCGGACTTCGTGGCGCCGAGGGCGAGCGGCGTGGAGGACTGGGCCGGGGCCTTCGTCGTGACCGCCGGCATCGGCGCGCGCGAGCTGGCCGAGGCGTTCGAGAAGGAGCTCGACGACTACCACGCCATCATGGCCAAGGCGCTCGCCGACCGCCTGGCCGAGGCCCTCGCCGACATGCTGCACCAGCGGGTGCGGCGCCAGTGGTACGCGCCGGACGAGGCCCTCTCGCACGAGGACCTCTTCGCCGAGAAGTACCGCGGCATCCGCCCCGCCTTCGGCTACCCCGCATGCCCCGACCACACCGAGAAGCAGAAGCTCTTCCAGCTGCTGCACGCAGGCGACATCGGCGTCACGCTCACCGAGCACGGCGCCATGCTCCCGGCCGCGAGCGTCAGCGGCCTCTACCTCGGACACCCGGACGCGCGCTACTTCAACCTCGGCCGCATCGGCCGCGACCAGGTCGAGGACTACGCCCGCCGCAAGGGGATGACGGTCGCCGAGATCGAGCGCTGGCTGTCGCCCAACCTCGGGTACGAGCCATAGGGCGCTCTCCGCGTAGCTTTCTACTGGCCGCAGAACAGCGGGGCGATCTGCATGAAGGCGTCCTGCGCGGTGGCGCTCGAGCTGGGCATGCACACGTCCGCAGGGGCCTTCTGGAGATCGCCGCACTTGCCGGGGACGGCGTCGGCGTAGGTCTGGCAGGTGGTCGAGCCGGCCAGGGTCTCGCAGTCGGAGAACTCCTGGAACGTGGCCGTCGTCCCCTGGGCCTCCCAGCACGCGTTGCACGAGTACTGGCGGCAGGCGATGGCCGCCGCGTACGACGCCGCGCAGCCCGTGGTGCTGGTGTCGCCCGTCGCGTCGGCGATGCACCCGGCGACGTTGACCGTCCAGTACGCCATCTGCTGGTGCCAGACCACCGCCGCGCCGGTCGCGTCGGTGTCCTGCGACTGGAGGCAAGGTGCGCAGGTGGCGTTCGCCTCGACGAACGACTGGCAGGCCTTCGCGGAGATGGGGGGCGTCAGGCAGGCCGCGTAGAAGGCCGCGATTTGCGCTGTCGTGCAAACATTCTGCTTCCACGCTTCGGGCGGCTGCCACGCCGGCGCGAAGCTCGACGCCGGCGCCGGGTTGCACTCCGCGGGCGGCGTCGAGGTGGAGCTCGTCCCCGGTCCGTTCACCAGGTCACCTGCATCTCCGTTGTCGACGGCAGGAGGGGCGGCCTCGGGCAGCGTGACCGGAAAGATGTTGCCTGGAGCCGTGCCGCTGCAGGCGCACGGTGTGAGAGCAGCGGCGAGGAGCACGAGGGCGACGGGAGCGCGCATGCCTTCACACGAAGCAAGAAGCACGCACGGCCTCGCGAGCGCCGCCGTCGTCGTGATTCATCGTTCGTATTCGCAATTGCCTCCCTCACCGGATCGCCGCGGCGGCCTCGCTGGATATCGCGCGATCCAACTGATGCCGAAAACACGCATCACCAGGGCGCCCTCCGCGACCCCCGCACACCACGAACTCTCGAAGATCGCGCGCGCCTCGTGCCTGGCCTCGCGCGTGCAGTGCATGGCGCCGTCCCCCGGAGGAGTCGTCATCATGACAAAGCGTGTGGTCCGAGTCGGCTTGATGGGCGTGGGTGCGTCGGTCGCGGCTCTCTCCTGCACGACCTTCGTCGCGTGCAGCAGCGGCTCGAGCGGGCGAGAGGTGCTGGTCTCGTCGTCCAGCAACCCCGCCAACGTGGTCATCGACCTGCGCAACGAGTCCGGGCAGAGCATCGGCTCGTGCAGCGGCATCCTCATCAGCTCCAGCGCGGTCCTCACCGCCGGGCACTGCGTGGTGGCGGCCAAGGGGTGGCACATCACCAGTCAGGACGGCAAGCAGACCGCCAACGGGGCGCAGGTCTTCACCACCTGGAAGGACTTCGACTCGACCTGGACGCACCCCCTGCACTCGGACGTCGCCGTCATCCTCCTCGACCAGGCGATCTTCGTCTCCAGGTACCCCAGCCTCGCCCAGACGGCCCTCCCCGACGACACGCGGCTCTCCCGCGTCCGGCGCGTCGACCCGTCCACCACCGACGCGACGACCCGGTTCGAGGAGGTCTCCGAGCCCGTCGACGAGGGCAAGGCCATGGGCTTCCCGCTGGCCTACGCCTCCGACGCCTGGCTGGACGAGGGGACCACCGACACCGGCGGCGCCGTCTACGATCCCACCACCAACGAGGTGTACGGCGTCGTCTCGGGCAAGGGCCTGACCACGGGCCGCTTCTACTCGTCGCGCGTCGACTACCTCGTGCCCTGGATCGCCGCCATCGGCGAGTGCCCGCCCCCGCCGCAGACCACCCAGTCGGTCGTGGTGGACTGCGAGCCCTCGAGCAGCGGCGGCTCGACCAGCAGCAGCTCCAGCTCGGGCTCGAGCGGGTGCAGCAGCGGCTCGTGCAGCGGCTCCTCCAGCTCGGGCTCGAGCGGATGCAGCAGCGGCTCCTGCAGTGGGTCCAGCGGCTCGGGCTCGGGAAGCTCCGGGAGCAGCTCCGGCTCCGGCAGCTCCAGCAGCGGCTCCTCGAGCAGCTCCTCCTCGAGCAGCTCCTCCGGGGGCTCGAGCAGCGGCGGCGGCGGCGGCGGGTGCAACCCCGGCAATCCCCCGCAGCCTCCCACCGGCTCCGACGGCGGCAGCAGCAGCGGCAGCTCCGGCGGCGGCAGCACCTCCAGCAGCAGCGGCAGCACCGGAGGCAGCACGTCATCGAGCAGCGGGAGCTGGGGAGGCGGCAGCACGTCGAGCAGCGGCAGCTCCGGCAGCGGCAGCACCTCCGGCAGCGGCAGCAGCTCGGGCAGCCAGACCGCGTCCAGCAGCTCGGGCGCGGGCAACGGAATCATCCCCCTCATCCCGGACGGCCCCGGCTGCGCGAACTCCCTCTGCGGCGGCTGCGTCGACGACCCCGCCTGCAGCGACAACCAGCAGGACTACGGCGGCTGCGGCTGCATCCCGACCAACCCGCCGGAGCGCGAGGCGGGCCCGAACAACTGAGCCTGCCCCGAGCGCGCGCGTCGACGTCCCGGCGCGTCAACGTCCGCCTCGCTCTTCCGATGCGGTCGAGCACGCGCTAAGAAGTGCGCCGTGACCACGACCATGCCCCGCCAGACCTCCGGCGCAGAGGGTGACAGCGAGGAGACCAAGCTGTCACCCGAGCTCCTCGTCCGCATGCACGACATCATGGTGCGGGCGCGCTGTCTGGAGGAGCGCCTCATCCGGATGAACAAGCAGGGGGACGGCTTCTTCTGGATCGGCGGTCCCGGCGAGGAGGCCTTCAACACGGCCCTCGGCCTGCTGGTGCACAAGGGGCAGGGCCCGCAGTTCGACTACCTGCACCTGCACTACCGCTCGAGCGCCACGCTCCTGGCCATGGGCGCCGATCCGGTCGACGCCCTCCGGCAGATGAAGAGCACGGCCACCGACCCGTACTCCGGGGGCAGAAACTTCTGCAATCACTACTCGGTGCGAAAGTGGAACGTCGTGCCCGTGAGCTCGCCCATCGAGGTCCAGTTCTCGATGGCGCCGGGGACCGCCATCGCCAACAAGCGCGTGGGCGGCAAGGGCATCACCATCGTCCAGGGCGGCGACGCCGGCACGGCGGAGGGCGACTTCGCCACCTGCCTCATCTGGACCTCGCGCCCCGGGGCCGAGCTGCCCTGTCTGATGATCGTCACCAACAACCAGTGGGGCATCTCCACCCCCGCCTCGCAGCAGCACGGCGAGAAGCACGTGGCCGACCGCGGACGGGCCTTCGGCATCCGGTCGGCGGTCATCGACGGAAACGATCCGGAGACCGCGTACCGCGAGCTCGCACGGGCGATGGACTACGTGAGGACCGAGCGCAGGCCGTTCCTGCTCGAGGCCATGGTGTCGCGCCTCTACGGGCACTCCTCGGCCTCCGGCGCCAACTACGTGACCGACGAGGCGGACTGCCTGCCCGCCTTCGAGAAGAAGCTCGAGGAGCGGAAGATCCTCACCCGCGCGGCGATGGACGAGCTTCGCGCCCGCACCACGCAGGAGCTGCTCGAGGCCAGCAAGCGCGTGCGGGAGGAGCCGCAGCCCACGGGCGACCAGATCTGGCAGCACATCTTCGCCGAGAGGGACCTCGTCGGCGCCGGGGCCAACGGGGTCGCCACCTCCTCTTCGTCCGGCAACGGAGCGTCCTGACATGGCGACCCTCGTTCAGGCCATCCGCCTCGCGCTCCACGTCGGTGAGGAGCGCCTGGGGGTCACCGACATCTTCGGGGAGGACGTCGGTCCCCCGCTGGGGGGCGTCTTCACGCAGTCGCAGGGCCTGCGCACGGCGTGGAACACCCCGCTCGACGAGCGCGGCATCGTGGGCACCGCCATCGGGCTCGCCCTCGCGGGCCAGCGCCCGGTCGCCGAGATCCAGTTCTGCGACTACGCCTTCAACGCCATCGACCTCATGAAGCTCGCCGGGGGCGTCTGCTGGTCCTCGGCCGGCGACTACAACTGCCCCATGGTGCTCATGACGCCGGTCGGCAGCGGCATCCGCGGGAGCCTCTACCACTCGCACTCGTTCGACGCCCAGGCGACCCGCCTCCCGGGCTGGAAGATCGTGATGCCGAGCAACCCGCTCGACGCCTACGGGCTGCTGCTCTCGGCCATCGTCGATCCCAACCCGGTGATGTTCCTGTCGCCCAAGGCGCTGCTGCGCGCGAAGGGCGGCCCCGACGAGCGCATCCCCGGCGAGCCGGACGACGACCGCGCGCTGGCCAAGATGATCGACGCCCCCCTGGGGGACCGGTCGAAGTGGCGCCCCGAGTGGCCCGACGTGAAGGACCTCTTCATTCCGATCGGCAAGGCGCGGACCGCACGCGCCGGCAGGGACGTGAGCGTCGTCACCTACGGCCGCATGGTGCCGGTCGCGCTGCAGGCCGCCGAGCAGGCCGCGGGGGAGGGCATCGACGTCGAGGTCACCGATCTGCGGAGCCTGCACCCGCTCGACTTCGAGGCCGTCAAGGCGACCGTCCGCAAGACCAACCGCGTGCTCTTCCTCAACGAGGACACGGAGGTGACCAACTTCGGCGAGCACCTCGTGCGAAGGACGGTGGAGGAGCTCTTCTACGAGCTCTATGCCCCGCCGAAGCTCCTCGCCGGCGCCCACGTGCCGGGCGTGGGCCTGGCCGACAACCTCGAGCGCGCCAGCGTGCCGCAGCTCGAGCAGGTGCTGGCCGCGGTGCGGGACCTGGCGCGGCACCAGCCGTAGAGGTCGCGGTCGGGTCGGGGTCGCCCGCCCCCTCGGAGCCCCGAGCTACTCGCTGGCTCGTGCGCCCATCACCGTGACGCTGGCCCCGGCCACGATGATGGCCGCGCCGGTCCACTCGACCACGCTGGGCACGCGGCCCGTGGCGGCGCCGATGAGGATGGCGCCCACGGTCTCCCCCGGCGACACGAGCGCGACGATGCTCGGGGACACGTGCCGCGCCGCCCGCTGCGTGAGGGTGTGCCCGAGGAGCGTCGGGACGAGCCCCAGCGCGGTGACGCCGGCCCAGGTAGAGGAAGGGATGGCGCCGCCCGGGGCGTCGAGCACCCGCGCGAGAGGCGCGAGGGCGAGGGCCGCGACGGTGTAGACGCACGCGGCGTACGGCGTGGTGGGCATGGCGTCGCGCAGCCCGCGCGCGAACGCGACGTACGCGCCGAACAGCACCACCGCGCCGAGGACCAGCGCGTCCCCCGCGAGCCGGTGCTCGCCGTGCCCCGCGCCCTGCGCCACGACGGCCGCTCCGAGGGTGGCCAGCGCGATGCCCGAGAGCTCCCTGCCGCCCGGGCGAACCCCGAACGCCACCCACGCCGCCATCACGACCGCGACGGGCTCCAGCGACACGAGCGCCGCCGCGGCCGGCAGCGAGGTCGCGAGGAGCCCCGCGAGGAAGAGGCCGAAGTGGGCAGCCAGCAGGAGCCCGGCGCCGACCAGCGCGAGGCGCTTCCTGGCGTCGAGGGCGGCGACCGCTCTCCACGTCGTGGTCGGAGCCATCGCCAGCAGCGCCACCGCGGCCACCGCGCAGCGCGCCGCGCCGATGCCCGCGAAGGAGAGCCCGGTGATGCTCTTCGCGATGGGGCTCGCCGTGGCGAAGGCGCACGCGGCGAGCACGATGAGCGCGAGCTCGCGTCCCGACGTGCGGCCTCGATGCATGGGCAGGGAGGGTTCTACACGAGCTTACTGGGGGGTGGGGTGGGGTCGGGGTCGGGGTCGGGGTCGAGGTCGGGGTCGGGGTCGGGGTCGAGGTCGGGGTCGAGGTCGGGGTCGGGGTCGAGGTCGAGGTCGAGGTCGAGGTCGAGGTCGAGGTCGAGGGTGACGAACTCGTCATTCAGCACGCGTGATCGCGTCCAGTCGAGGCGTGACCGCGGTTCCTCGTCGCCTGGACGCGTCCAGGCCTCGTGTGATCGCGTCCAGTCGAGGCGTGACCGCGGTTCCTCGTGGCCTGGACGCGTCCAGGCCTCGTGTGATCGCGTCCAGTCGAGGCGTGACCGCGGTCCCTCGTCGCCTGGACGCGTCCAGAGCTCGCGTGATCGCGTCCAGTCGAAGCGTGACCGCGGTCCCTCGACCCCGGCCCCGACCTCGACCCCGACCTCATCAGCGAGGCCGACGAGCAACGGCGGCTAGCAGCACGGCGTGTAGCAGACGCACTCGGTCTCCGTGCAGCACGGCTGCGATCCGACGACGCACGTCGCGTAGCAGGCGCCGTTGCACTCGTAGAATCCTCCGCAGCAGACCTCCGCCGTGCAGCCGCCGCTGGAGCCGCCCCCGGACCCTCCGCCCGAGCTGCTGCTGGCGGGCGCGCAGCACTTGTCGGTGTCGCAGCACGTCGTCCCCACGGGGCAATATCCCGGGTCCGAGGTCGGGCAGCACGTGCTCCCGTTGCAGCAGACCTCACCCTCGGGGGCGGGCGTCGTGCCGGCGGGGCACGAGCTGGGGCCCGCGACGCAGGCGTTGCTCGAGTTGCAGACGAACGGCGCCGGGCAGTTGTTCGTGCCGTTGGGGCAGCACGAGGCGCCCTCCGGCATGCAGCCATCCCCGCACGTCGTCTGTCCGGAGGGGCAGCCCCCGTTTCCACATCCGCCGCTGCTGCCCGCGGCCCCGTCACCGGCTCTGCCTCCCGTCGGGAGCAAGGCCCACAACAGGACGACCACCAGCGTGACGGTCCCGCGTTCTCCGATCATGGCGGCACGACCCCCAGCTTTCTACATGCTAGCAGCCTGCCCGCACGCGGCGACCCGATCCGACCCCTCAGTACGCCTCCTTCGGCTCCTCCGTCGCCACCACCCTCACCCGGGGCAGCAGGTCCTCCGCGAACCGGTCTCTCACCGCCTTGGCGCGCTCCAGCTCGTCGCGCGCGGGGATGGCGATGCCCATCACCAGGCACGCCTTCTTCCAGGCCGGGTACGTCGCGTAGGCCACGGCGTACTCGTCGCGCACGCCCAGCGTCGCCGTCCGTGCGACCAGCGCGTCGATGTCCACGATCTTCCCGTGCCAGGGCACCGCCCGCGGCGGGTCGTGCTCGATCGCCACCTCGAACGAGTCCACGTAGGGCTGGGCCCACTTCTCGAACTCCTCGCCGCACGCGCCCGGGACCGTCTCGTCGTCCACGTGGACGACGAAGGCCGCGACGATGGCGTGGTGGTCCTTGCCGTAGCGGTACCCCACCAGGCTCTTGACCCCCCAGAACTTCACCCGCGTCCAATGCGCCGCGTCAGGCAGCTCGATGCGTACGCTGCCCTGCCGGTCCACGCGCCAGCTCAGCCGGCCGACACGGAGCTGCTCCAGGGCGGCCGCGTGGGCCTGCCCACCCTCGCCGCCCTGCGAGGGCAGCCCGTCGTCCTTGGGGGGCGGTGCCGGTACCACCGGCGCCATGGGCTGGGGACGGGAGGGAGCCGCCGCGCTGCAGCCGACCAAGACCGGCAGGCCGAGAGACACGGCGAGGGCGACTCTCGAGCGTCCCATGGGTCCTTCACTATTGGACGTAGCAGGCCCCCGCGCCATGGGTCCAGCCGGGCCTTGGCGGGTGCGTCCGGCGCCGAATGGAGGTACACGCTATCGCGTCACTTCCCAGTCGAACCCTCCAGCAACAAGGAGCCCGAGCGCGAACATGCAGTCGCCCACCGATCAAGCCGGCAAGCCGCTCACCAAGAACCAGCGCCTCCTCGAGTGGGTCGACGAGATGGCCCGCCTGACGAAGCCCGACCGCATCGTCTGGTGCGACGGCTCGGAGGAGGAGCGCCACCGGCTGACGGAGGAGGCGGTCGCCAAGGGGATCCTCATCCCCCTCAACCCCCAGAAGCTCCCCGGCTGCTACCTGCACCGCTCGAACCCCAACGACGTGGCGCGCGTCGAGCAGCTGACCTTCATCTGCACGCCCACCAAGGACGAGGCCGGCCCCACCAACAACTGGATGGCGCCCGACGACGCCTACCGCAAGCTGGGCGCGCTCTTCGACGGCTCCATGAAGGGGCGCACCATGTACGTGGTGCCCTACGTGATGGGCCCCGTCGGCTCGGGCCACTCGAAGATCGGCGTCGAGCTCACCGACAGCATCTACGTGGTGCTCAACATGCGCATCATGACGCGCATGGGGCGGGCGGCGCTCGGAATGCTGGGCGACTCGAACGGGTTCAACCGGGGACTGCACTCGATGCTCGACGTCAACCCCGACCGCCGGTTCATCTGCCACTTCCCCCAGGACAACACCATCTGGAGCATCGGCAGCGGCTACGGCGGCAACGTGCTCCTCGGCAAGAAGTGCCTCGCGCTGCGCATCGGCAGCTACCTCGGCAAGACCGAGGGGTGGCTGGCGGAGCACATGCTCATCCTCGGGGTCGAGTCGCCCGAGGGGGAGATGACCTACGTCGCCGCCGCCTTCCCCAGCGCCTGCGGGAAGACCAACTTCGCCATGATGATCCCGCCCAAGCGCTTCAAGGGCTGGAAGATCTGGACCGTGGGCGACGACATCGCGTGGATGCGCGTGGGCGGCGACGGCAAGCTCTACGCGATCAACCCCGAGTTCGGGTACTTCGGCGTGGCGCCCGGCACCAACGTGAAGACCAACTCGAACGCGATGAAGACGGTGTCGCACGACACCATCTTCACCAACGTGGCGATGACCAGGGACGGCGACGTGTGGTGGGAGGGCAAGGACGGCGACGTGCCGACCGACCTCACCGACTGGACCGGCAAGCCCTGGGATCCGGGCTCGCCCAACAAGGCCGCGCACCCCAACTCGCGCTTCACCTCTCCGGCCACCAACAACCCCGTGCTGAGCAAGTTCTACGACGACCCGGAGGGCGTGCCCATCAGCGCCATCGTCTTCGGCGGTCGCCGCGCCACGACGGTGCCGCTGGTCATGCAGGCCTTCAACTGGCTCAACGGCGTCTTCTTCGGCGCCACGCTGGGGAGCGAGACCACGGCGGCGGCCGCGGGCAAGGTCGGCGTCGTGCGCCGCGATCCGATGGCGATGCTGCCCTTCTGCGGATACAACATGGGCGATTACTTCGCGCACTGGCTGGCGATGCAGTCGCAGATCGTGAACCCGCCGAAGGTCTTCCTGGTCAACTGGTTCAGGAAGAACAAGGACGGCAAGTTCCTGTGGCCGGGGTACGGCGAGAACATGCGCGTCCTCAAGTGGATCGTCGACCGCGCGCGCCTCCGCGTGGGCGGGCAGGAGACGCCCTTCGGCTGGGTGCCCAAGGCGGGCGACCTCGACCTCTCGGGCCTCGACATCTCGGCCGAGGACGTGGACGAGGCGACGCACATCGACCTCGACGAGTGGCAGGCCGAGCTCGAGTCCATCGGCGAGTTCTTCAAGTCCATCGGCCCGAGCCTGCCCAAGGTCCTCGAGCTGCACCGCGAGCTGGCGGCCGAGCGCATCAAGATCATGCGCGCGGCGGCCGTCACCGACGCGCAGCGCGCGGCGCAGGCGCAGCACTGACGTGATCCGCACGCTCGTCATCGTGGTCGGGCTGTCGGCCCTCGATCCCTGCGACCTCAACCTCCCCGGCTACGACGGCGGGGAGGAAGGGGGCAGCACCGACGCCACCACGACGACGACCATCGGCACCCAGTGCACGCAGATCATCACCGAGCTCTGCTCGCAGGGCCTCAGCCGCTGCGCGCTCTCCTACGCGCTGAGCGACTGCGTGGCGCAGAACGAGACCCAGTGCTGCTCGTCGGGCGACAGCTGCGACCAGAAGTCGACGTCGTCGCAGAGCGACGTCGACACCTGCAAGACCGCCATCGACAACGCCGACTGCAACTACATCGTCAACGCCCAGCTCCCCGACGAGTGCCAGTCGCTGCTCCATCCCTGAGCCACCGGGTTCGCTACTGCGCCGTGCCCAGGCCCGGCGCGCCCGCGTCTCCGCCGCTCGACTGGAAGTAGAGCGTGAGGCAGTCCTGGTTGGGGGCCGCCTCGGGCAGGCTGGGCAGGTCCACGAAGAAGTCGAACGGGGAGGTTGGGAACTCTCGCCACGCAGCTCGCTCGTGGCCCGCGACCTCGTCGAAGAAGAAGAGGGTCAGCCGGTCGGACGAGGCGCCTGTGGGCCGGCGTAGCTGCGTCGTGGTCGTGATGGTGAAGTCCGCGCCGGACAGAGGGGTGCCCAGCGCCCACGCCTTCTTGGCCGTGTCCCACGCCGACTCGTAGAAGACGGGCAGGTTGGGTCCGATCGCGAGCACATAGAAGAGGGACAGGCCGTCCGCGCTGAGGACCGGCTCCGAGAACGAGCCGCCCGACTCGCTGATCGTCGCTGCCAGCGCGGTGAATTCCTGCGCCGAGCCCGCGGACCAGCTCCCACCCGGACCCGTGCGGACGAAGCTTGCGAATCCGGCGCCGCCGGCGAGCGTGGTGATCAGCACCGTGCCAGTGGGGTTGACGGCGACGCGGTCGCTCGCGAGCTGCTGGGCACCCGCCGGGACCTGCGCGGGCGTGCTGAAGGCCGCCGTGGGCGACGCGCGATCCGCGACGAAGACGTCGCCGCTCGCGTCGCTCCAGGCCACGGTTTTCTCGTCGGCGGAGACTCCACCGAAGCGCGCGAAGTCCGCTGAGGGGATGGACGCGATCGTCGCGACGGTTGTCGACCACGTGTCCATCTGCGAGCACTCCGGGGCCACGGGGGACGCCTCCGCCTCGGCGTCGCTCGCGTCGCCGCCCTCTCCGGCGCTGCCGGTATCGGCACCCGTCTCCGTGGCGGACTCGGGCGTGGAGTCCTTCAAACTCACCACGTCGGTGCTGGTCACGTCCACCACCCCCGAGTCGTCCTCGATCTCGGCCGGGGGACGGCCGCTCCCGCCGCCGCACGCGAGCGTTACCGCGAGCGGGGTCCCCACCAGCAACACGAGCCCTCCACGCCTCATCGACGCTCACTCCGAGGGGGGGCAGTCCGACTCGACCTGCCACTGGATGAGCGTGGGCGCCTGTGTCTGGTCGGTAGTCGGGTTCAGCGTGACGCTCAGTCTCAGGTCTTGCGCCGAGGTCACCGGGGGGGATGCAGTGTTGAAGGCACCCAGCGCCCCTGCGTCGAGCCCGGTGACGTCGATGAGGGCCTCGTCCCAGCCCGAGGGCAGGTTCGGCGTGGTCTGCGTGGCCGTCGCCAGCACCACCGACTGCACACCGGAGTAGCTCGGGATCCCCCCGTCGGCCGCGGCCGGCGCCGTCTGCGCGGAGAAGACGATGGACGCAGTGGCTGGGATAGTCGCCTGCCAGTCGAGCTGGCGCCACCGCACCATCGTCCCCGACGGGCACGAGGACTGGAAGTCGACCGTGAAGGTCACCGGGTAGTACTTGGTGATCGGTGCCGGCGGGCCTGGGGGCGGGCTGTTGTCGGGGGTCACGCACGCCGACAGGTCGAAGAAGAGAAACTCGAGGGCCGCCTCCTGCGGATCGAGCAGGCTCTGGGCGCACTCGTAGGGGAACGTGCTCGAGGTGCCGCTGCACTGGCCGGGGTTCGCGCCGCCCACGCAGACGTCGGTCGGGCCGGGGCAGTCGTCGAGGTTGTAACACCCGTTGCACGTACCGTTGATGCACTGCTCGGTCCCGCCGTAGGGCGTGCCGTGGCACTGCGCGTTCGAGGTGCATGCGTTGGCGGCGCAGTCGCCGTCGCTGGTGGTGCCGTTGCAGGTGCCGGGGCCCGCGCTGCAGTCGCCATTGGCGTAGCAGGTGGCGGTGGTGCAGGCGCCCGGGGTGGAGCCCGAGCAAGTGCCGCCGCCGCAGTCGCTGGAGGTGCCGCAGCCGCAGTAGCCCTTCGACGAACCGGTGCAGCTCTTGCTGCCCGCCGTGCACTGGGTGCTCGTGCCGCACGTGGCGGTCGCGCAGGTGCCGGGCTTGGAGCTGCACGTGCCGAAGCTCGTGCAGTCCGACGCGCTGTCGCAGCCGCAATAGCCCTCGCTCTGCCCACTGCAGACGTTGTTGATGTTGTTGTTCGCGCACTGGGTGCTCGTGCCGCACGTGGCGACCGAGCACGTGCCCGCCTTGGCATTCTGGCACGAGTTGCCGCTGCCACTGCAGTCGGCGTTCGTCTCGCATGTGGCACCGCCGTTCTTGCACGTCCCGGTCGAGCCGCTGCAGGTGCCCTGGGTGCACTCGCTATTCTTGTAGCAGCCGCACTTGCCCAGAGAGCCCGAGCATCCGAGGGCCGGCGTCGTGCAGTCGCTCGCCTGGTAGCAGGTCTTGTTCGAGCACGAGCCGGCCGTGACACCGCTGCACGTGCTGCCCGCGTTCATGGTCGTGCAGTCGCTGTTCTGGTAGCAGCCGCAGTAGCCGAGCGTCGACTTGTTGCAGACGCCCCGCGTGCAGTCGGTGTTGAGGTAGCAGCTCTGGTTCGAGCACGTGCCTAGGGTGCCGCCCGAGCAGGAGCCGGCGCTCATGCTCGTGCAGTCACTCGTCTGGTAGCAGCCACAGTCGCCGGGGGTCCCGCCAGGGCAGGTGAAGTTCGAGTCGCCGCACGAGCTCGCCGTGCTCTGGTCGGGATCGCAGGGCTGCGCCGTGCAGGTGCCGACGACGCCGCTGGCGCCACCGCAGACCGAGCCGTAGCCGCACTGGGAGCTCGAGGTGCAGCTCCCGTTGCCGCTGACCTGCGCAGACGTGGCGACGTGGAAGTCGGTGAACACCGCGCGCCCGCACTGGTTGGCCGGCTGGGCGGTGAGGGGAGTGTTGAACGTGAAGGCGGGGTTGTAGGTGGCCTCGCAGTTGCCCCCGTTTGGGCACTGGCTGTCCGAGCTGCACGTGCACGAGCCGGGCGTCCCCCCAGTGCAGGTCTTGTTGCCGGCGCTGCAGTTGCTGTTCGAGCCGCAGGTTGGCGTCGTGCACTGTCCCACCACCGCGTTGTTGCAGCTATGCCCACCGCACTGACTGCTCGTCTCGCACGATACCGAGCTGTTGTTGCTGCACTTGCCGAGGCTGCCGCCGCTGCAGGTGCCCGCGCTCATGGTCGTGCAGTCGCTGTTCTGGTAGCAGCCGCACGTCCCCAGGACCGAGCCGTTGCACGTCCCGCTGGCGCAGCTCGAGCCCAGCCCGCACGAGGCGTTGGAGCAGGTGCCGGTGCCGAAAGCGCTACTGGCGGTGTCCGTCGCCGTGAGCCACGGCTGCACGCCCGACGCCGTCGGGATGGTGAAGTCCTGCCTCGCCTGGTGGATGGGGAGCGTGCCGCTCGAGAGCGCGTTGGGGTTGGGGGTCAGGCCGAGCCACGTGTCGAAGGCCTGCCCCTTGGGGAAGCCGCCCGTGAAGATCGTGGCGTTGAGCGGGTCCTGCGTGTCGACCGAGCTCGTGCCGCCCCAGCCGTTAACCACACCCGCCCATGGCGTATTGTACTTCATCCACACGTAGCTGTAGTGCGACATGAAGACACGACCGCCCTGGCCTGCGTAGGCGACGAGGTTCGCGTAGCCATTGGTCGAGCGGTCGGTCTTGTTCTCCTCGGCGCCCTCGCAGGCGAGGATGACGACGTCGTACGCCGAGAGGTTCCACGGCGCGTTGTTGTTGTTCCACATCAGGTCGCCGGTGACGACGCTCCCGAACCCGGGGTCGATGCTCGTCCCGGGCTTGTCGGGGCTGTTGTAGTAGTGAAACCGCCGGTTGGGGTTGAGGCTCGACGAGCCGAACTCTGTCGGGGAGATGCCTGCCTTGAGCAGCATGCACTCGAAGGGATCGGCGCTGCCGCTCACGAAGGCGACCTGCGGCATGTCGGCGTGGTTGTTGTAGCCGTCGAACTGGTTCTGCGGCAGGCGCGAGTTCCCCGGCGCGACGGTCGTGCTCTGGCAGTCGGGCACCGCCGTGAGCATCGTCACGCGCCGCCACTTGCCCATCTGCACCACCAGCGGGATCTGCGACACCTTGGCCGTCGTCGGCACGTTGGTGAGCGTGAAGGCCCCCGTCGGGTCAGTCTGCGCGACGGCCACCGCGTTCAGGTTGGCGGCGCCCGCGCACGTGCTGCACTGTACGCCGGCTGGGAATGCCGGCAGGTCGGCGGGGTTCGGGTCGACCGGGATGTAGACGTACGCGTTGTAGAGGGGATTGTTGCCGGCCGGATCGTAGACGTGACCGGTCAGGGTCGTGGGTGAGGCACGCCCCCAAGACGACCAGGGTCAGGGCAGTGATGGCAGCAACCTGCCAGGTGACCCGCAACCTGTTCCGGGACATGCAGAGCTCGCATGCCGGTGCAATGGGCATGCCCAGCTCGCTCGCGCGAAGGCCGCCAGATCAATGGGTTAGCACCGCTATCCCACCCCATCTCCGTACGCAACAAGGTCCATCATCTGAAACCTCTGCGACGCTTTTTGTCACTCGCTGGGGATGCAGTCCACCTCGAGGTTCATGCTGTTCAGCGTCGGCGCCGCGGTGCCGTCGCTGCTCGGCAAGAGCCGTGCGTGGATCCTCAGGTAGTCGTCGTTCGTCGGGACGTTGTTGGCCTTCGCGTAGGTGCCGAGGTTGTAGGCGCCGACGTCGGTGTTGGGCGGCCCCGCCTGGGCGACCTCGAACGCCGGGACGAGGTCCGTGGCGCTCTGGATGCCGCCGTCGCCGCTCCCGGCCGAGGACCCGAAGGCCGCGAAGAAGTCGACGACGGAGTTCTTGGGGGTCGTCGCGTTCCAGGTGAACTGGCCCCACACCGGCTCCGTCCCGGTCGCGCAGTTGGCGTAGTAGTCCTGGTAGTAGTCCTGCGGCTGGTAGGGCGCGGCGGGCACGATGATGACGACCGGCACCGTGACGAGCGGCACGGCCAGGTTCGCGCTGCCGTAGAGGTAGATCTTGAAATAGAAGATCTGGTCGACGGCCGACTGCACGACGGGGACGGGCGTGGTCGGGACCGCGAAGTTGAACTGGAAGTTCGGCACGGCGCCGGGCAGGCACTCCGTGTAGAACGTCCCCGTCGGATCGACCGTGCACCCCACCACCGGCTGCGCGACGATGCTCGAGACGAAGGTCGCGTCGTTGACGTTGTACGGCGTGTAGAGCACCGGACCGCCGGGCGGCCCGTCGTAGTCCGTGAGATCGTCGAAATCGAACACCGTGGCGGTGATGGCCTGCTGCTGGTTGTTCGTGAGCTGCGCGATGGCGGTCGAGACCACGGAGCCGAGGTTGCTGGCGGAGGGGCAGAGGGGGTTACTGCCGCTGGCCGGACCTGGCGTCCCGTTCTGCTTCACGCTGAGGACGATGGGTTGCCCGTTGGCGAGGGCGCCGGTGGCGGTCGCGAGGTTCTGCAGGGACCAGCGGGTGAAGTTGTTCTCCCACGACGTCGCGGTCTGCCCGCAGGTCACGCCGCTCATCTCGATGGCGCCGACCTTGGCGTTGAGCCCCGGCGTGGCGAGGGCGTCGAGCATCTGCGTGTAGCCCGGCGTCGAGGCCTCCGAGGAGTGGTTCTGCGCGGTGCCCGGGCCCGAGACCATGGGATCGGTCATGTCCGGCCACATGTTGAGCTGGTACCCCGTGTAGAAGGCGGGGTTGATGCCATCCGACGCGTACCAGCCGGACGAGGCGTTCTGGTCGAGGACGAGCTCGTAGTTGCCGGGGGGCAAGGTCCCCACGATGGCCGAGTTGTACTGGGCGATCTCCTCGCCGGGGATGCCGATGCCTCCCTCGCTGAGCCAGGGGAAGTTGTCGTCGCTGCAGGCCATGATGGTGTTGGTGCTCTTGTTCACGAGGATGAGCACCGTGTCGTAGGCGGAGCCGACGGTGTCGAACCAGTAGAGTTGATTGCCACCCACCGTGAAGTCGAACTCCGCGTCCGGGCCATCGGCCAGGTTGTGGCCGTTCCACGTGCACTTCATGGTGGCGGTGGGATCGTAGGGGATGAGCGTCGTGCCGTTCATGACGCCGGAAGACGAGGTGATCTTGTAGTTGGAGGCGTTGTTGAACGCGGAGCCCATCCAGGTCTGCGGCTGCCCGACCGTTGCCGCCCCGAGCGTCTCGGTCTGGATGGGCGCGGCGGCCGTTCCACCGAGGAAAGGCGCGTGGACGTCCCACCAGTACCAGGAGTTCTCGGTCGTGTAGTCCGCCCAGCTGTTGTTGGGGAAGTACCGCGGCATGAACTGGTAGTAGGGGAACGACCCGGCGGGACCCTCCATCATCGGCGAGTCTTGCATCAAGAGGACGAGGTGGAAGGCGTTCTGCCGGAAGCAGGCAGCGCCCAGCGTCCCCGCCGGGCAGCCCCCATAGGTCGTGTAGAAGTTCCCGTACCAGTTGGAGAGCGGGCCGCGGCCCCACCACTTGGTGGTGGCGTACCAGTAGTCCGAGCCGGGCTCCGGGTTGTAGTAGTTGGGGAAGCCGGCCCACGAGCCCAGGTCCTGGTTGAGCGCCATGCTGTAGAGGGCGACGCCGGAGGACTGGGCGACGACATACGGGGTGTTGGGGAAGTCGCCCGAGTTCAGGCTGTTGAACGCGTTGGTGACGGCCGTCGTGTTGGTGGTCTCGCCGAGGATGGGCGAGTAGACGGCGTTGGCGGACGACTGGCTGGCGTAGGGCCAGGAGTTGTAGTTGGTGAACCGCCCGAGGCCGAACGCAGTGTTGGGGATGCTGGCCTCGACCGTGCTCACCACCGACGGCATCTGCGACGCCAGCGCCTCGAACGAGGAGTACATCTGGCTGGTCGAGTTGAAGAGGAAGTAGACGTCCACCGGGTTCAGGGTGGTCGTTACGTTGATCGGATTGATCGCCGTCTGCCCGGGCGCCAGCACGTGGAAGATGCCGGCGTCGACGTTGACCCCCGCGTCGGCGAGGATGGCCACGCCCGTGGAGCCATCGGTCGCCCCGCCGCCCTCGAGCGTGATGCCCCCATCGGGCAGGAAGGTCGGGAACGACTGGCAGTACGGATCGCACGGGTCCCCGGGGCACCCGGCGTCAGACGTGTCGATCGACGGCTGCCCGAGCGGACGGAAGTTGCCCTCGCTCTGCCCGGTCAGGTTCTGCAGCTGCTCGCACGCCGACCAGGCGCCGGACTCGCAGCGGCGGTAGCCGTACTGGCAATCGGGCTGGCCGCTGGCGGTCGTCCCGCTCACCTCACCGCACTGGATGAGCTGCCCCTCGGTGGTGCACGAGCAGCCGGTGTTCGGCGTGGTGCACGACCCACCGCCGAGGCTTGCGTCCGTGCCCGAGCCCGGCGAGCCCCCGCTCGGGCCAGCGCCGTTCTCGTCGTTGCAGCCGATGGCGAAGGGGGTGCAGATCGCGAGCGCCAGGAGGAGGAGCCAGAACCGAGTCATTTGAACGTGACCTCGACCTTCTCACCCGTGAACGTCAGGCGGATGTTCCAGCCCGGAGGCGAGGTCGACGTGGTGGCGCCGAAGACCGCGGCCACGGACGTACTCCCGCTGCTCAGGACCATCGTCGTTGCTCCAGCGCTCGTCGGGATGACGGCGGTGATCACCCCGCTGGAGAGGGACTGGCACTGTGGATCGCCGGCGGTCAGGGTCGCGTTGATGTCCGTCAGCGCGATCCACACCTCGGCCTGGGTCGAGTCGAGGAGGCGGATCCACCCCGCGCTCGGCTGGCCGGCCGGAGACGTCGCGGTGAACACCGGGGCCGAGCCGGCGGTCTGCGCGAGCGTCGCCGGCGCGGTGGGGTAGGTGAAGGGGAAGTACTGCTGCGAGACGCCGTTCGTCTCCGTCCCCGAGATGAGGATCAGCTGGGGGCCCGCGTCCGTCTCGCCGGCGTCGGAGAAGTAGTCGGCGAGCGTGATCGGGTTCTGGACGGAGAGCAGCGGGTTGAGCAGGGCGGCCGCGTTGGGGCTGACGCTCGAGTCCAGCGTCGCTCCGACCGCCCACCAGCCGAGCTCCTGGACGCACACGTTGCCGTTGCCCTTGCTGGAGTCGCCCGTGGGCCCGGCGTCGGTCGCGCCCCCGTCGTCGGGGGGGCCGATGACGACGTCGCCGTAGACCGACGCGTCGAAGTCGCCGCCTTCGGGCTGTGGCGTGCCGGTGTCCGACGCCGTCCCGTCCATGGGAATCGTCCCGTCGCCCATCGCGTCCGCGTCCTGGGTGGGCGTGGAGTCCTTTCCCGCATCGGAAGGGGGCTTGGGCGAGCCCGTGTCGACGACGACCGAGCTGTCCTGGCCTCCTCCCGTCGAGCCAAGGTCGGCCGGGGGGTTGCTGTTGCTGCTGCACGCCGCGATGACCGCCAGTGTGGGCGCGCATGCGATAGCAAGCAGGGCCCCCCTGCGCGCCGCTCGTTTCGCCTCGGCCATCAACAGGAGGGTATAAGCACGTCACGAGCCATGGCTCCCCCCCTCTTCCCACCGGGCCCCCTGCAATCCATGAGCGCGAGAAGGCTCGGGAAACCGGAGGCTCCGGAGACGTCGACAGCGCGGTTCTGGCCCGCAAGAAGGTAGGCGGTCTGCAACGTTTGCGACACTTGCAACCCGGCCCTCGCCCGCCCACCATCTCCCCTCATGTCCGACCGCTCCGACCACATCGAGTCGCGTCTCAAGGAAGACCGCCGCTTCCCCCCACCCGACGCGTTCGTGAAGCACGCGCGCCTCGGCTCCCACGCCGCCTACGCGGCGATGCACGCGCAGTCGCTCGAGGAGCCGGAGGTGTTCTGGCACGAGCAGACGGCGGATCTGGTGTGGCGTCAGCCCTGGACGACCTTCTCGGAGTGGAAGCTGCCGCAGGCGAAGTTCTTCGTCGGCGCCCGGCTCAACGTCAGCGAGAGCTGCCTCGACCGGCACGTCACGACCGCGCACCGGACGAAGGCCGCCATCCTGTGGGAGGGCGAGCCGGGGGACACGCGGACGCTCACGTACCTCGAGCTCCACCGTGAGGTCGTCCGGCTGGCCGCCGCGCTCACCGATCTCGGCGTCGTCGCCGGCGATCGCGTGGCCATCTACATGGGCATGGTCCCCGAGGCGGCGATCGCCATGCTCGCGTGCGCCCGGATCGGCGCCCCGCACTCGGTGGTCTTCGGCGGCTTCAGCTCGGACGCCCTGCGCGATCGCATCAACGACTGCGGGGCCAAGGTGCTGCTCACGCAGGACGGCGCCTGGCGGCGCGGGAACATCGTCCCGCTGAAGAACATGGCCGACGAGGCGGTGAGCCAGACGCCGAGCATCCAGAAGGTCGTCGTGCTGCGGCGCGTGGGGCACGAGCGGGAGCGCGTGGTGATGAAGGAGGGGCGCGACGTCTGGTGGGACGATCTGCTGGACCGCCCGCCCAGCCCCGCGGCCCTGCAGGGCGCGAAGAAGCCCGCGGCGTTCGACGCCGAGCACCCGCTGTTCGTCCTCTACACGTCGGGCTCGACCGGCAAGCCCAAGGGCGTGCTCCACACCAGCGCCGGGTACCTCGCCGGCGTGCACGTCACGAGCAAGTACGTCTTCGATCTGCGCGACGAGGACATCTACTGGTGCACCGCGGACGTGGGCTGGGTCACCGGCCACAGCTACATCGTCTACGGTCCGCTCTCGTGCGGCGCGACCTGCTTCATGTACGAGGGCGCGCCCAACTTCCCCGACTGGGCGCGCTTCTGGCAGATCATCGAGCGCCACGGCGTCACCATCCTCTACACGGCGCCCACCGCCATCCGCGCCTTCATCCGCGCCGGCGACGAGTGGCCCGGCAAGCACGATCTGTCGTCGCTGCGGCTGCTGGGCAGCGTGGGCGAGCCCATCAACCCCGAGGCGTGGATGTGGTACCACCGCGTGATCGGCGGCGAGCGCTGCCCGGTGGTCGACACCTGGTGGCAGACCGAGACGGGCGCGATCATGCTGACCACGCTGCCCGGCGCGGCGTTCACCAAGCCGGGGAGCACGGGTCTGCCGTTCTTCGGCGTGGACACGGCGGTCGTGAAGGACCACGGCGATCCGTGCAAGGCGAACGAGGGAGGCAAGCTCGTCGTCCGCCGTCCGTGGCCGTCCATGGCGCGGACGCTGTGGGGCGACGACGAGCGCTACCGCAAGACCTACTGGGACGTGATGCCGGACGTGTACTTCACCGGCGACGGGGCGCGCCGCGACGAGGACGGGTACTTCTGGGTGGTCGGTCGCATCGACGACGTGCTCAACGTGGCCGGGCATCGCATCGGCACCGCCGAGATCGAGAGCGCGCTGGTGAGCCACCCTGCCGTCGCCGAGGCCGCGGCGGTCGGGCGTCCCGACGACCTGAAGGGGCAGGCGCTGTGCGTGTTCGTGACGGTGAAGGCCGGTCAGAAGGCGGGGCGCGAGCTGAAGGACGCCCTGACGGCGCACATCGACAAGGAGATCGGCAAGTTCGCCCGCCCCGACTCCATCCGCTTCACGGACGCCCTGCCCAAGACGCGGAGCGGGAAGATCATGCGGCGCCTGCTGAAGGAGGTCGCGGCAGGCACCGAGACGAAGGGCGACACGACGACGCTGGAGGATCTCGGCGTGCTGGCCAAGCTGCGGGCGGACGAGGAGTAGGGCGCACATTCACCGATGTCGCATCACCGCGAACTCTCGGTGAAATCTGCCGCCGAGCCCGTTGACGGTCGCCGCGGGGCGATCCCATGATCGGGCCCACGCACGGAGCACGGATGCCACGTCGAGAGAGCAAGCCGGATATCGCGGTGCCGAGGAAGGCCACGTTCGCGCGCACGGCCGAGGACGAGCGCGCGACCGGATGGATCGTGAAGCTGTCGGTCGTGGGCGTGGAGATCGAGTCGCTCCAGCCTCCTGCCGAGGGCAGCGACGTGGTGGTGTGGGCTCAGCTCCTCGACGACGAGCGGGAGCTGATGCTGCGCGGGCGGGTGCAGTGGGCGCGCTCCTCGCGCTTCGCCGTGCAGTTCGGGCTGCTCGGGGTCAAGGAGACGCACGCGATCGTGACGGCGGGGCGACCCGCGGCGTGAGCGGGAGACGTCAGTCGAGGACCGCCAGCGTCGTCTGCGGCTGTCCGTCGAGGCGCAGGGGGCCGGGGCTGCCGTCCCTGGTCCGCCAGTGGCCCCAGTAGCGCTCGCGCCCGATGCGGTGATTGCACACGGCGCTGGTGGTGTAGAGAAAGCCCGGTCGCCACAGCTTGGTGGAGATCGACGGCGGATACGCCATCTCCCGGTCGGTGGGATCGGGGGGGATGAGGCTCAGCGTGGCGCGCGCCTCCACAGTGGAGCGCACCGCGAACTCGACGTCGCCCAGCGCCTGCGACGGCTCGAACCAGCTCTCGACGCGCGGCTGAACGCCCCCCGTCACCCGCACGCCGAGCAGACTCACCCCGCGGGAGAAGCCCGTGGCGGCCGCGGGATCGAGGGCGTGCACGATGGTCGCGCGCCACCGCTGGGCCGCGGCCGTGTCGCCCGCGGCGACGGCCACGTTGTGCGCGATGCGCATCTCGTCGAGCGTGCGGGGCTCGCCGGTGGGAGCCGACGCGGGCTGTCCGAGGTGCGTGCGCCACTCCCAGGTCAGCCAGGGATCGGGCGCGGGTCCGATGGAGCGCCGCGGCTCCGTGCCGCCGTAGACGAACCACTCGAACGCGCTGGGCTCGCGCTCGTTCAGCGAGTAGGCCTCGAGGGGGGCGGGCGCCTCGCGCTGATCGACCACCCAGACGTCGCCGTAGACCCGCACGTGCGCGGCCGAGGCGACCTTGCGCTGCTCGTCTCCCGTGAGTCCGCTGGCCCGGGCGATCCAGAAGGGATGGCCCGCGACGTCGCCGCCGCCCACGGAGGGCGCCTCCACCGCGTTGCCCACGGCCTGGCTCTTCCACGTGAACTCCCAGCCCCACTGGGTGCTGCGGTGCGCGTCGATGGAGTTGCCTGGCCTCATCCTCGGCAGCACGACCTCCTGGAGCACGTAGAGGATGTCCTCATGGCTGCGGATGAGCGTCCCGTGCTCGTCGTAGCGGCCACCCGTCCGTCGCCAGACCCAGAGCGACGCCACGCCGTCGTGCGCCATGGCAGCGACCGGCAGCAGGCCCACGGCGAGGCCGAGGACACCGGCCAGCTGCGCCGGCGCCGGGCGCACGCGGCGCACCAGCCACGCGACGGCGACGCCGAGGCTGCCTGCCAGCTGGGCGAGCGCGAGCGCGAAGTAGGCCGCGAAGTAGTGCGGCCAGTAGATGTGGACGTCGGCGCCCTTCTTGAAGGCGACGTACTGGACGGTGGCGCCGACCAGCATGCCGAGGGCGTAGGTCTCCTCGTCCCGCCGGACGACGAGCAGGCGCAGCAGGCAGAGCGGCGCCGCGACCTTGCCGATGAGGATGGCGAGCGGCGTGAAGCTGAAGTCGATCCACGCCCGGCGCGACTCGAGCGCCTGCGCCACCGTGTCGAGCTTGCCCCCGCCGCGCGAGTCCTCGGCACCCAGCCACTGCCCGATCTGGTCGGCCTTCGCGAAGAGGCCGATCCACCACATCAGCGTCACGACCATGATCACCACGGCCACGGCCCACCAGCGCGCGTACGGGGCGAGCCGGAACCGGGCCGTGAAGCGCGGTGGGAAGACGAAGGCGCGGAGGAACGCCCACCCCAGCGTCGGCGCCACGAGGATGTAGCCGATCCAGTCGCCGCAGCACACGACGAAGAGCCCGGCGAGGCTGGCGGCCAGATACCGCCCGCGGCCCGTCGTCATGTGGCGCGAGTGTCCCCAGAAGAAGAGCAGCGAGCCGAAGATGCAGATGCTCTCGAGGTTCCAGTAGCTGGCGAAGCCCACGGCGATGGGCACCACGACGTACCCGGCGGCCGCGACCGCGCCGACGAGCGCGCCCCAGCGCTCCCTGGTCACGGCGTAGAGGAGCCAGGGGATGGCGGCGCTGAGGGCGACGGCCGGGAGGTGGAGGAGCCAGTCGTGGTGGCCGAAGACGAGGTAGAGGATGGCCGGAACGTAGTACTGCCCGTAGGGGTGATGGCACATCAGCGCCGCGCCCTCGGGGTGGATGCCCGTGTACCAGGAGCGCGCCGGGTACAGCAGCTTCCAGCGGATCATCTGCTCGGCGGCCATGAAGGTCCCCGAGCTGCCGGCGCCCAGGTGCCCGCCTCCCGGGATCTCGGCGAACCCCCAGAGCGCGGCGAAGACCAGCCACGCGGTCGCGGCGACGACGATGGCCCGTGCGACCCGGTCGGCGTGCTTCAATCGGCGTGCATGTAGCACAGCCGGCCCGCTCGCGGCCTCATGGCTCGGCTTTCTCCCCCGTCGCGATGTGCTCCGGAGGGGCCAGGGCGGCCGTATCGGGTCGGTTATCGAACTGCATCAGGAAGCCGCCGATCATCGACCGCAGGTGCCCGACCTCGGGCGTCAGCCACATGCTCTCGTAGAGGTCGTGCTGCTCGAAGTAGTCGGCCTGCCAGTCGTAGAGCTCGTAGAGCCCCCGGTCGCGGTTGAGGATGAGATTCCAGTGCTGGTCGCGCACCGCGACCGTCTGCAGCGGGTCCTTCCCCCGCAGGACGAACTCCGGGAGGTAGAACTCGTGGAACAGGACCCTGTTCGGATCGTGCTGCCCGCTGAAGATCTCGGGGGTCAAGCTGGTGCCGTTGAACTGGCTCGGCTGGGGCAGGTGCATGAAGTCGAGGATGGTGGGGGCGATGTCCATCGTCGACACGATCTCGTCCACCCGGCCCGGCTTGATCGACGGGCCGTGGACGATGAGCGGCACGTGGAGGGTGGCCGTGTAGAGGTCGTAGCCGTAGTAGAACTTCCGCGACTCCGGGTTCGGGTGGAACACGGTCGAGTGATCGGCCGAGATGAACACGTAGGTGGGCTGGGACTGCTTGCCCACGGCCTCGAGCAGGCGACCGAGCTCGCGGTCGATGTAGCCGAGCTCGGCCTCGTAGTACGGCTTGTCGCCGCGCTCGGCGTAGTTGACGCCGTTGATGGGGTTGTAGGGCGGGTGGGCGTCGTAATAGTGGACCCACATGTAGAAGGGCCGGTCGTGCTGCTCCGAGAGGTGGTGCAGGGCGGCGTCGGTCACCTGGGGTGCGTTGTGCTTGCCCGCCGGGAGCGCGCTGTTGTCCACCTTCTGAAAGCCGCGGGTCAGGCCCGGCCAGCGGCCCTTGTCGAAGTACGAGTTGGGGATGACCGCGATCGTGTCGTAGCCCGCGTCGTCGAGGAGGTCCTGGATCTGCTTCTCCTTGGGGCCCACCGAGTACGGGATGCGCGGGGCGAAGCTGAACACCAGCTGCGAGTCCCAGCGGGAGGTGAAGATCGACGGGAAGGAGAGGCGCGTCGAGGGGCCCTGCGAGAAGCAGTGCGCGAACAGCATCGAGCTCGCCGCGAAGGCGTCGAGGTTGGGCATGAGCGGCGTGGGGCTGCCCAGGGCCGACAGCCGCGGGGCGCCGAGGGCGTCGATCGTGATGAAGATGACGTTCGCCCGCTGCGGGACGAAGCCCTGACCGAACGAGCTCCTCGAGCGCGGACGGTACGCGGTCGACGTCAGGTCGACGCCGTCGCAGTCCTCGTCGATCTTGTTGTTCGGGATGTCGGTCGCGCCTGCGTGGATGTGCGGGTTGAACGGCGCGCAGTCGCCGCCCCCGAGGATGTTGAGCTGACCGTCCCGGTCGAAGTCAAGGGCGAACCGGAACGCCGAGTACCCGATGCGGCCGCTCATGGCGCGGTCGAACCCGATGAGCTGCGCCGTCGTCGACTGCGGGTGGATCCTCGCCGCCGCGACGATCGACGCCACCGCGAGCAGCGCGAAGAGCGCGAGCCCGGCGCGGCCGAGGCGCCGTCCCCAGGGCGCACGCAGGTGAGGGATGTTCCTGGTGGCGACGACGCCGGGAAGGACGAGCGCCAGCGGGGCCAGCCCGAGCCAGGGGAGGGCCCCGAGCTCGGTGCGGTAGTGGAAGGCCCCCACGCCGACGACCGCCAGCACCAGGACGCCGAAGGCGCCCAACACCCGCCACGTGCGGGCCAGCACCCAGCGAACCCCTGGGAGCCTTGCCAGGAAATCCACGATGGCCCGGGCCGGGCGCAGCACGACGGGCCAGAAGACGAACATCCCCACCGTGAACGCCAGGTGCGAGAGGGTCAGGGCGATTTCTGTGGTGTCGGGGCGCGCGAGCCCGAAGAGGATCCACCCGACCACACGGTGGGCGAGCAGGGCGCCGAGCGACGCGAGCACCACCACCGCGAGCGCCATGGCCGCGAGCGCACGGCTGCGGTGGCCGTCGCGATCGAGGGCGTCCCACCAGGTCCGCAGCCGCGCCACCATGCCCCCGGCGACGGGGACCGCGATCGGCCCGAGGAGCGCCCCGGTGATGGCCGCGGTCACCATCGCCACGAAGAACGCGCCGCCCAGGCCCGTGAGCCACTGCGTCCAGGTGGCGCCCCCGCGACCGTGCAGGAGCACCAGGGCGTCGCCGACCCAGAGGCCGGCCGCTCCACCCATCGCCACCCGCACGCCCCTGAAGGAATGACGGGCGACGCGCCTCCAGCGGGAGTCCGTCGCCGGGGGCGCCGTCACGGCAGGGACCGCGCCCGCGCCCGGAGCCTCCTTGAGCGCGGAGGGCGTTCTGCCAATGGAACTTGTCGACATCGCTACTTCGCCGTCATCCTGCCGTCGCCTATCCGTATCCGCCCCGCGGTTTGCAGGCTATCGCTTCCTTCACGCATCGAGCCATCGACCGACCAGACGTTTTGTTTGTGGGACGAGGCCGGTGGAATGGATCACGACCCGTCGGGCGGACCTGTTTTTGTCCACCTCGCGAGGTCCACCCCCGCAGCTCTACGATGAGCTCCGGACGGCCCTGACCGCCTCCTGCACCACGGCGGCCTCGACCACGGCGCCCGTGCTCTTCAGGTGCTTCATCGCCACCCCCATCGCCTGACCGTCGCTCTTGGCGGCGCGGAGCGCGTCGGCGACCGGAGCGAGAGCACCGGCGACGGCGGCGGGCGTGAGGGCCGCCGGGAGCAGAGCTGCGAGGATCTCGATCTCGCGGCGGAGCTCGGCCGTGCGGGCCGGGTCATCCTTGGCGTGGCCGAGCGTCTCCTCGTTCGACTTGACCAGCTTGCGGAGCACGGCGATGGCCTCGTCCTCCGCGAGGGCGCGGTTCGCGCGCGCCTCGGCCGTCTGGATCTCGCCCAGGGCGAGGCCGAGGATGTTCCTGGCGACGCTGTCGTGGGCCTGCATCGCGGTACGCATGCGCTGCTTGATCTCGTCGGTCAGCACGGCTTCCTGGCGCGGGGAGGCCTGGTTTTCGCCGGGTTTGCGAAGGACCTCGACCACCGCCCGCAATGGGTTATTAATTCGTCATACGCGCGCTGTCCAGCGCGGGAGGTGCTTCGTGCCTCGCAAACCCAAGCCCAACAAGCAGATCGTCGCCTTCAAGGTCGAGCCGGACCTCGCGGCGTTGCTCGACGCGATGCCGAACAAGAGCGAGTTCATTCGCAACGCCGTCGCCCGGCAGCTCTCGACGGCCTGCCCGCTGTGCCGCGGCACCGGCATCGCCCCCTTCACGGGCGTGAGCGACGATCTCACGCGGCTCGTGCAGCAACATCCGCTCTGCGTCTGCGCGGGCTGCGGGGTGAAGGTCCCCCGGCCTTGCCACACCCCCGGCCACTGCGAGGAGGATTCCCGCATCGAGTCGTTCGAACGCTGGGGCGTCTTCTACTGCGAGGCCTGCGGACCGACCATCGCGTTCTGCACCGACTGCAAGAAGCCGCTGGGACGGGTCGGGTCCCGCAAGAAGGCGACGTGCGAGAGCTGTCGCGCGGCGTGACAAAGCGTCCCGCCTCGCCACCTCCATGGTGACAGGAGGTCCCTGGGCAGGGGAGGCCCCACCGCGAAACCCCGCTGGTTTCCCGGGTACGGGCCGGTGGTGTGCGTGTTGCGTGCCTGCCCGTCCGATGCTCCAGAGAAGGCTCGCAGGAATACTCGTACTGGTGGCTGCGGGCTGCACGCCTTCCCGTGCTGCGGCTCCTCCATCTCTACCGCCCGGGCAGGTGTGGCTGTCCCCGGAGGACGTGACGCGTGCGGGCATCCGCTCCGTGCCGGTCGAGGACCACGGGATCGACGAGGTCCTCGTCACCTCGGGCCGGGTCGCCTTCGACGAGGCGCGGGTCGCCCACATCAGCTCGCCGGTGAGCGGGCGCGTCGTGCGCATCGACGGGGGGCTGGGGGAGCAGGTCAAGAAGGGCCAGGTCCTCGCCATGATCCAGTCGCCGGATCTGGGGGATGCCACCTCGGCCGTCGCCAAGGCCGACGCCGATCTCATCGCCGCCGAGCACGCCTACCGGCGCGCCAAGACGCTCCGCGAGAGCGGCGCGGCCTCCGACGCGAGCGTCGAGCAGGCGGAGGACGCGTGGAGGATGGCGCGCGCCGAGGCCGAGCGTGCGCAGGAGAAGGGGGCCCTGCTCCACGCGGGCCGCAACGTGACCCAGAGCTATCCGCTGACGACGCCCATCACGGGCACCGTGCTGGCGCGGACGGTGACCCCCGGGTTCGAGATCCAGGGGACGTACGCGGGGGGCGCGCTCCCCGAGCTCTTCACGGTGGGCGATCTCGACGACGTCTGGGTCTTCGCCGACATCTACGAGTCGGATCTGGCGCGGGTGCACGCCGGGCAGCACGTGACGGTGTCGGTCGTGGGCATCGACAGGCCGCTCGAGGGACAGGTCGACTATCTCGCGGACATGCTGGATCCGCAGACGCGCACGGCCCGCCTGCGCTGCACCATCCCGAACCCCGATCACCGGCTGGAGCCGGAGATGTACGCGACCGTCCGCGTGACCGTCGCGCCGCTCCAGGCTCTCTCCATTCCTCGCAGCGCCATCCTCCACCTGGCCGGGCAGTCGCTGGTCTTCATCGATCGCGGGCCGGCACCGGACGGACGGATGCGCTACGAGCGCCTGCCGATCACCATCGATGAGAGCGGGGAGCTGCCCTTCGTTGCGGTCCAGCACGGGGTCGAGCGCGGCGACAAGGTGGTCGCCGCGGGGGCCGAGGCGCTGTCCGTCCGGCTGTGACGCGCCCGCCACGCACGCATCCACGGCGCCTGCTAAGCTCCGACCCATGACAGTGCGGGTCAGTCGCATCGACGCGCTACGAGGTGCGGTCGCCGGCTCGGCAGGGACGTCGCTGCACCAGGCGGCGCAGGCGCTCTTCGAGGCGGGCGGGCGGCGGGTGCTGCCGGTCGTGGTGCAGCGCGCGGTCCGCACGACGGTCGAACGCGAGGCGTCGAGGCTCCTGTCCGGCGTCGGCATGCTCCGCCAGAGCGCGGCCGCGGCAGGGAGGGTGCTCGACGCGGGAGCCGTCGGGGCCCGCACGACCGCGGTGCAGAGCGCGCGCGCGGCAGGGCGGCAGATCCTGCGGAGCGTGGGCACGGCCGCCGCGGCGGGCGCGCTGGTGGACGGAGGCTGGGCGACGGTGCAGGCCGTGACGCGCGTGCGCGCGGGCTCGATGTCGCAGCGGGAAGCGGTGGCTCACGTGGCGCAGGAGGCCGGGACGGGCGCGGCCGCCACGGCCGCGGGGACGGCAGCGGCGGCGCTGCTCGTGGCGGTGACGGGAGGGGTGGGCGCACCGGCCGTCTTCGTGGTGGCCGCGGCGGCGTCGCTCGGAGCGAAGGTGGGGCTCGACGCGCTGCTCCGCGCGAGGGCTTCGGGGGCCATCCGCGCCCAGCTCCAGCCGAGCACGTGAAGGTCGCAGGGCTCACCCTCGCCGTCGTCGCGGCGTTGGCTGCCTGCGACGGGGGAGCAGGCAAGCGCGAAGCGTCGACGCTGGTCGACGCCGTGGACCGCTACCGGCGCGCGGAGGGGCCGTCGAAGGCCGCGCTGGGAGAGGCCGTGTCGGCCGTCGCGTGCACCGACGCCCGGGTCTGCGACGCGAAGCGGGCGTGCCTCGCGGCCATCGTGCCGACGACCCAGGCGCTCACCCTGAAGGACGAGGTGTCGCGCCGGCTGGTCGAGCTCGAGCAGCAGCGGCTGGCCCCGGACTCGCCCGAGGCGCAGGCGCTGCCCGGCAAGCTCGACGACGCGGAGCGGTTGCTGAAGGACGGGCGCGCACGGATGACGGACTGCGACGCGCGGCTGACGGACCTGCGGGTGGCGTTCGGGGTGTAGGTGCTGCCGGCCTGTGCTAAGCCCGGCAGTCCATGTTCGACGCCCTCGCCAAAGGGTTCAAGGCCGCGAAAAACCGACTCGCGGGGCTGACGGAGCTGACGGAGCAGAACGTCGACTCGGCGCTGCGCGAGGTGCGCCTGTCGCTCCTCGAGGCCGACGTCGAGCTCGGGGTCGTCAAGGCGTTCCTCGCGCGCGTGAAGGAGAAGGCGCTGGGGGAGGTCGTCCGGACGCGCGCCAAGCAGGACGGGCAGACCGTGAAGGTCGCCGCCAGCGACGTGTTCGTGAAGATCTGCCACGACGAGCTGGTCGCCTTCATGTCGCCCCCGGAGGGCCCGGCGCTGACGATGGCGCCGAAGGGCACGCCGACCGGCATCATGATGGTGGGCCTCCAGGGCTCGGGAAAGACGACGACCTGCGCGAAGCTCGTGCGCTGGCTGAAGAAGGAGGGCCACAAGCCGCTCCTGGTCGCGGCCGACATGCAGCGCCCGGCCGCCGTCGAGCAGCTGAAGATCCTCGGCGAGCAGGTGGGCGTCCCGGTGTTCAACGTGCCGGGCGCGACGCCGCTCGACATCTGCCGGCAAGGGCTCGCGCAGGCGCGCGGCAGCGGCAAGCACGACGTCGTCGTCTACGACACCGCGGGTCGTCTGGCGATCGACGAGCCGCTGATGCAGGAGCTGCGCGACATCAAGGAGGCGGTCGAGCCCGGCAACGTGCTGCTGGTCATCGACGCCATGATCGGCCAGGACGCGGTCAAGACGTCGAAGGCGTTCCACGACCGGCTCGGCCTCACCGGCGTGGTGCTCACCAAGCTCGACGGAGACGCGCGCGGCGGGGCCGCGCTGAGCATCAAGGAGGTGACGGGGGCGCCCGTGCGCTTCGTCGGCGTGGGCGAGCAGCTCGACAAGTTCGAGGAGTTCCGCCCGGACGGCATGGCGAGCCGCGTGCTCGGCATGGGCGACGTCGTCGGGCTGATGAAGGACTTCCAGGAGGTCGTCGACGAGAAGGACGCCGCCGAGAAGGCCATGAAGATGCTCGAGGGGCAGTTCTCCCTCGACGACTTCCTCGAGCAGGTGCGGATGATCCAGAAGATGGGATCCATCAAGGATCTCATCGCGAAGATGCCGGGCATGGGGGACATGCTGCCGCCGGGCGCGAACCTCGACGACGGGGAGCTCGGCCGGGTGGAGGCGATCATCCAGTCGTTCACCAGGTTCGAGCGCAAGGACCCCTACGCGCTCATCCGCGAGCCGACGCGCGTGACGCGCATCTCGAAGGGCTCCGGCCAGCCCGAGCCCCAGGTGCAGGAGCTGGTGCAGAAGTTCCTCTTCATGAAGCAGATGATGGAGGGGCTCGGCCAGAACATGGGGCTCATGGGCAAGATCCCCGGGATGAAGAACGTCGCGATGGCCAAGCAGCTGCGCAAGCAGATGGCCCAGGGGGGTGGGATGCCGGGGATGGGCGGCTTCCCGGGCATGCCGGGCATGGGGCTCCCCGGGATGGGGATGCCGGGGATGGGCTTCCCCGGCATGGGCATGCCGGGCATGGGGATGGGCGGCATGGGCGGTCCCCCCGGCGAGAGCATGACCAAGATGCGCCCGCTGTCGGCGGCGGAGAAGAACGCCAAGAAGGCCCAGCGCAAGCGCGAGAAGGAAGCGCGCAAGAAGAGCCGTCGCTGACCCCGCGCCTCCGGGGCTCGACGAAGGGCCGGATTGCGTTGTAAAAGGCCGCCATGCGTCGTTCCCACGGATGGTTGGCGGTCGTACTGGCGGGGGTCTGCGCCACGGGTTGCGTCGGCGGCAGCAAGGGGCTGAGCTCCGAGGACAAGGACAAGCTGAAGGCCTACATCCTCGACGCGCCGCCCGCGGACATGCAGCACAAGATCGACGTCAACTTCGAGAACAAGGTCCACCTCATCGGCTACAAGTTCGATCCCGAGTCGACCACGCCCGGCAAGGAGGTGAAGATCACCTACTACTGGCGCTGCGACGATCCGCTGGACGAGGGCTGGCTGCTCTTCACCCACACGAAGGACGAGGGCAGCGGGAAGATGGGCAACCTCGACTTCTCGGGGCCGCTGCGCGACCAGCGCAACGGGACGCACCAGGTGCTCGGACCGGAGCGCTGGGAGAAGGGGAAGATCTACGTCGACGAGCAGACCTACACGATGCCCGAGGACGTGACCGGGGCCGAGGTCACGGTCTACGCCGGCATCTGGAAGGGCGACGCGCGGCTGCGCATCATCAGCGGCCCGAACGACGGGGACAACAGCGCCATCGTCGGCAAGATCAAGACGGGCGTGAAGGCGAAGGCGGGGGAGGAACACACCGTGAACGACGTGCCTTCCATCACCGTCAACAAGCTCGCCAAGAACGACATCATCAAGGTCGACGGCAAGGGCGACGAGGCGGAGTGGGGGGCAGCGGCGAGCACCGGCCCTTTCGTCGACGTGGGGACCGGTAAGCCGAACACCGCGTCCCCGGTCAACGGGTCTGCCAAGCTGCTGTGGGACGACCACAACCTCTACGTGCTCGTCCAGGTCCAGGAGGCGGACTTCTACACGGGCTTCACCGACGCCAAGTCGCAGCCGGCGGACTTCACGGCCGCCGGTCAGCCGAAGCTGTGGACGAAGGACACCATCGAGATGATGGTGGAGCCCGACGCGCAGGGCACCAACACGAACTACTACGAGCTGCAGATCAACCCGCAGAACAAGGTCTTCAAGTCGCAGTTCGACACGCTCCAGCAGCCCAGCGGCGGACCCAACGGGCCGTTCGGTCACGAGGACTGGGACCCGAAGCTGACCAGCGCCGTGCAGATCGTGAAGAACGCGGACGGCAAGACCACCGGCTACACGGTCGAGGCGGCCATCCCCTGGGCCGGGTACGCCAAGGCCGCCAACCATCCGCCGAAGCCCGGCGACGTCTGGCGCGTGAACTTCTACGCGATGAAGCAGAACGGGGGCATGGCGTGGTCCCCCATCCTCGGGCAGGGCAACTTCCACAAGGCGTCGCGCTTCGGCAAGGTGACGTGGGCGGTGCCCGGCATGGCCCCCGCGCCCTCCGCGGCTCCGGCGGCCTCGGCTTCCAACGTGGCCTCGGCCGGCGGGCCGGTCATCCCCCACATCATGCCCATGCCGCGCGCCCAGAACCGCGCGCCGATGCAGGCCGTGCCCTAGTCCCGCCGACCGGAGAGCTCCGGGCAGACGCCCGAAATTCGTGCTCGTCAGGGGGCATGCTCTACCCTTGAACGATGCGGAAGTGGACAGTGGGCGCTTCGGCGCTCGCGATGGTGCTCGCGTGCAGTCAGGCGGGAGCGCAGCAGGGCCGGGGCGGAGGCGGACGCGGGGGTGGACGCGGGGGCGGACAGGCGGCGCAGGGGCCGACGACGGGCGCAGGGGCCCCGGCCG